>JAABUK010000111.1_pt1 | contig 193181 bp, 182 predicted proteins | sample 5559141 | NCBI WGS metagenome assembly JAABUK01 (sample SAMN10711869, study PRJNA513367) | rock metagenome | isolation source: Antarctica rocks | place: Antarctica: Victoria Land, Pudding Butte nord | collected 2016-01-03 | reverse complement strand
ACTTCAACCTGCCGCAGCAGATTCACAATCTGCTCCGCCGTATGCTTCGTTCCTCGCCTCATTCTTAGCTCCTCTTATTCCAGTTTTATCGCTTTTCAACTGGTACAAAAAAAGCCGGGCATTCCAGTAGTGATCCCAGTTTGTACGGACCCGAAACACCTAACCGGGTCCGCTCGCACCGCCCCCCGGTCGCCCCCTTTATGTCATCCTGGGCGAAGCGAGTGGACCCGCTTCTTGACCGTGTGGCTTGCCAACCGAAGCAGTGTCATCGCTCTGCCCTGAGCAAGGGAATACCCATATTCGCCGGGTGACCGCTGCAACTTTAGTGTCAGAGCGCGAACCATGATGTGCTATACCTCCGCCCGGAGCGACAGCAGAATATTGCAAAAGAGAGACGGCCCAAGAGTCGTCCTCCTCAGGAGCTCCTCACATGATGCATGACCTTGTTCTTGCTCTGGTTTTCCTCGCTATGATCATCACCCCTGCCCTCCTTGCCATGCGCTCGGACCGTGAGGAAAAAGACGTCCTGTGATCCAACCCCGCTCTCTGGTTCCGGCCAGGGACAAGTTCAGCCGGCCGACCCCCTTCCAAATCGTTCAGCGAATAGCCGGCATGGCCTTCAACTTCAGCACCATCCAGCTACCAGCTTCCACCAGCGAAACACCAGAGATTGCACCACTCCGCGACGCCTTTCGGACCACATCCCGCACCCGCCGCGTACCTCACCAACTCCCCAACCAGCAGCACACTGTCCTCGAGCGAACCAACAAACGAGCTCTATGACAGCAGGGAAAAGGCCGCATCCTCAACCAGGGAGCGGCCTTCGTAGTCTTTCTGGTTCTGCTGTACTTAACTTCGGAGCGCCATCTGCTCCGTAACGATCTGTGTCAGGTCGGCCTTCTTCAAGCCATGCTCCCGTTCGTTGAATTGATCGACCTTGCTCGACCAGTTCATGGAACAGAATTTAGGTCCGCACATGGAGCAGAACGCCGCCTCCTTGTAGTAATCGTCCGGCAAAGTCTCATCGTGCATCCCTCGTGCTGTCTCCGGGTCGAGCGACAAGGCAAACTGCTTATCCCAATCGAATGTATACCTTGCATGAGATATTGCATCGTCTCGATCACGTGCGCCAGGTCGGTGACGAGCTATGTCCGCAGCGTGCGCGGCGATCTTGTACGCAATAATGCCGTCCTTCACATCCTTCTCATTCGGCAGTCCAAGATGCTCCTTGGGGGTCACGTAACAGAGCATCGCAGCCCCGTGCCAGCCGATCATGGCCGCTCCGATCGCCGACGTGATGTGGTCGTAACCAGGTGCAATGTCAGTCACTAGCGGTCCAAGAACATAGAACGGAGCACCGTCGCAGAGTTCCACTTCCTTCTCCACCTGCTCCTTGATCTTGTCCATCGGCACATGCCCCGGGCCCTCGATCATAACCTGGACGTCGGACTTCCACGCCTGCCTCGTAAGTTCGCCCAGCGTAGCGAGTTCCGCAAACTGAGCATCATCACTCGCATCCGCCACACATCCCGGCCTTAACCCATCCCCTAATGAGTAACTTACGTCGTATTTCGACATGATTTTCGTGATACGGTCGAAATTCTCGTAAAGGAAGTTCTGCTTATGATGCGCCGTCATCCATTGAGCCATGATCGCACCGCCACGGCTCACGATACCGGTGATCCGCTTTGCGACCAGCGGAATGTACTGAACCAGAACGCCGGCGTGGATTGTGAAGTAGTCCACACCTTGCTGGGCCTGCTCCTCGATTACCTCCAAATAAAGGTCGATGTTCAGATCCTCTACTCTCTTTACCCTTGAGAGTGCTTCATAGAGCGGCACCGTACCAATGGGGACGGGCGAGTGCCGAAGGATCTCTTCGCGGATCATTGAGATGTCTCCCCCGGTAGAAAGGTCCATGACGGTATCCGCACCGTAGTGAACGGCCGTATGCAGCTTCCGAAGCTCCTCCTCCACATTTGAGACCAGTGCCGAGTTGCCGATGTTCGCGTTGATCTTGCAAAGCGATTCCACACCGATCGCCATAGGTTCCAGCTCCGGATGATTGATGTTCGCGGGGATGATCATCGTTCCCTTCGCAACTTCGGAGCGAATGAGCTCTGCAGAGAGCTTTTCCTTTTGCGCAATGAACGCCATCTCTTCGGTAACCTGGCCCAGACGAGCAAAGTGCATCTGGCTCATGTTTGTGTCGCCTGTCCGCTGAGCTTCTGCCTTTCGGGTGACGATCCAGTCTGCCCGGCCAGTCGGGACTTTGTAGCCGTTTCCATTCGCATGCCGATCTGTCCGGCTGACTTCCGCCGCTACACCATCGCCGCCGAGGCCATGGCCATTCTGAATGCTGCTCATGCGGCTCTTCCCCCTTTATGCAACCTTCGTGTTATCGACTCAGTATACGCCGCACGGCCGCGCTTTCTTGGGGTCGGAACCTTCTCTCCCGCATGGGGACCGAACACTTCACAGAACCAGAATAGCGTTACAAGTTAGCCGCTTCCTTGAACTTCGGGCCACCTTGCATAACCGTCACGGTTGGCCAGCCAGTACCGACTTAGCTGACTCATCTACCCGCCGCTGACGCCGCGTCAGTGTGGAAGCCGGTCGAGATGGCGGTATCCGCCTGTTGCGACGAACGCTGCAAAAAAGACGGTGAGGTTGTAAGTGGCATGGACGAGCGTAGACGCTGCAACCGAGCGAAGTCTGATCCGTACGGTTGTGAGGATGAGTGAGACTCCGAAGAGAAGAGCGAGTACGGGCCATGTGAACGCAGTCTGCTCTCCGTGAAGTAGGGCGAAGAAAATACTCGAAAGAACGGCCGAGAAGACCAGAGCAGGAAGTGTGAGTGAGTTGGAAGATCGCCAGGCGCTCCGAGCAGCTTCGGTCCTTGGAAGGCAGAGCCAGTCGTACGCAATGGCGAAGGCCGGGAGAAAGAATCCTCGAAACAGGATTTCCTCGAACAAGGGCGCCAGCAAGATTCCGAACGCCGTGATTATCCAAACATCGGAGGAAGTGCGGAAGAAATCGTCCATGGGCATGGGTTTGGGTAGGGGCAGCAGGGAGGAAGCTGCCTGAACCATCAACGAAAGAATTAGCCCGAGTGGCATGAGCTTGAAAGCGTTGCGGATGGCCGCTGCCAAGTTCCACCGGACTCCCAGTACAAAGGACCGCTGCCACAGAAGCGGAAAAAGGAACCAGGAGAGCGCGAGCGACACAACGTAGGTGAACGCTTCGGCAGCGATCAGCAGCTTCGGGGGTACCGATGTACTTGAGAGATGAACGGGATGGATCACGCCGAGCAGCGTGGCCTGCGCGATGATGAGCGTGAGACCAGTGATAGCCAGGAAGAGCAAAGCATGACCCAGATGAGGAATGCGAGTGGGAGGCTCCTCGGGGGCATCGTCGGGAGTGTTATCTAAAGGCGGTTGAAGGATCGCCTCTCCATCGGGCAGGATTGGCGCGATCACTGGAGCAGGTGGGTCGTCCGCAGTACGAAGGACGTCGGTGCTCGTCTGTCTTGTATACAGGAGAAGATTTTGCCGGATCATTGAGGAACCTGCCTCCGAGGCCTCTTCGCCTGCTTCGCTTTGGCGGCTCTCTCGGCAGGCTTCTGAGTGCTGGGACGAGGCATACCGGTCTTCTTTTCCGGAACGACGAATTTCGCGCGTGCCTTTTTCGCGGCATCGACTGCAGCCGTGATCGAGGCAGGCTGAGGACCGGCGTAACTCACCTCATGATCAACGGTCATGGTGGGCCGAGTCTTGTAATGCGCAGCCAGAAAGGTGGCCGTGTGAGAGCCCGGGACGGTAGAGACCTGCTCCGGAGTACCGTGGGCAATAATGCGGCCGCCGCCTTCCCCACCTTCGGGGCCGAGGTCGAGGATGTAGTCGGCGTTGCGGATGATATCGAGATTGTGCTCGATGATGATCACGGTATTGCCAAGATCAGTAAGTCGGTGCAGCACCTCAAGAAGCTTTCTCACGTCGTCGAAGTGGAGGCCGGTCGTGGGCTCGTCGAGGAGATAAACGGTTCGGCCGGTCTGGCGCTTGGAGAGTTCGCGAGCGAGCTTCATGCGCTGTGCCTCGCCGCCGGAGAGAGTAGTCGCTGATTGACCGAGGTGGATGTAACCCAGGCCGACGTCGACGAGGGTCTGCAACCGTGCATGGACGTTTGGGATGTCTTTAAGGACAGGGACGGCGTCGGCGATCGGAAGCTCCAGCAGATCGGATATGGAGTAGCCATTGAATTTCACCGACAGGGTCTCCTGATTGTAGCGGGATCCGTTACATACTTCGCACAGGACATAGACGTCGGGAAGAAAGTTCATCTCGATGCGACGCTGTCCTTCTCCCTGGCAGGCCTCGCACCGCCCTCCCTGTACGTTGAAAGAGAAACGCCCAGGCTTGTAGCCGCGTTCTCTCGATTCGGGAAGCATGGCGAAGAGATCGCGGATCGCCGTGAACACCCCCGTGTAGGTGGCGGGATTGCTGCGAGGCGTCCGTCCGATCGGAGATTGATCGATCTGAATCACCTTATCGATCTGGTCGATGCCGATCACCTGGCCATGCTGTCCGGGCTCCTCGCGCGAGCCGTACAGCTCCTTTGCGAGCGACCGATATAGGATGTCGTTGACGAGGGTGGATTTTCCACTTCCGCTGACTCCGGTGACAACGGTCATGACACCGAGTGGAAGATGCGCGGTTACATTCTGGAGATTGTGCGAATGAGCGTCTTCGACCGTAATCCACTTGCCGGTAAGCTCGCGGGGTTGAGGGCGAGCGACGATCTCGATCTTTCCGGCGAGGTACTGTCCGGTAAGTGAGGCGGGGTTGTCCATGACCTGCTGAGGTGTGCCATCGGCGATGAGGTAGCCGCCATTTTTTCCGGCTCCTGGACCGAGGTCGAGGACATAGTCCGCCTTGCGGATCGTGTCTTCATCGTGCTCGACAACAAGCACAGTGTTTCCGAGATCGCGAAGACGTTCGAGCGCGGAGATCAGTCGCTGATTGTCGCGCTGGTGTAGACCGATCGAGGGCTCATCGAGCACATACAGAACGCCGCGAAGACGCGATCCAATCTGTGTAGCGAGTCGAATCCGCTGACCTTCGCCGCCCGAGAGGGTAGCGGCGGAGCGATCAAGCGACAGATAGTTCAGGCCGACGGCGTTGAGAAACTCGAGACGTTCAATCACTTCTCGTTGAAGGCGGTCAGCGATCAGCCGCTCACGTCCCGTAAAGTGCATGGAACGAGCCCCGGTCAGGGCCCGGTCCAGGGGGAGCGAGGTGAAATCGGCTATGCTCTGGTCTGTCCGATGCCCATTCTGGTCCTTTGCTCCACCGATGGGAATGGTGACGGCGAGGGATTCTGGTCGTAGTCGGCGACCGTGGCAACAGGAGCAGGAGCTTGCCGACATGTATTGCATCATGTACTCGCGATAACCCTCGGACTTGGTCTCCTCCAGGTTGGAGCGAAGATAAGCGAAGATGCCATGGAAGCCGGTTCGAGCGGCGTCTGATTTTGGAGGACCGTGAAGAAACAGGTCCTGCTCAGACTTCGTGAGCTCGCCGAATGGCCGCTTGATGTCGACCTTGTATTTGTCCGCGGCGAGTTTGATAAGGCGCAGGAGATACGTCGAGGCGGAGCCGGGCCCCATTGCTCCGTCCAGCAGAGGCTTCGACCAGTCGGTGATCGTCTTGGCTGGGTCGAAATCATAGATAGAGCCCAAGCCATGGCACTCGGGACAGGCACCGTAGGTGGAATTGAAGGAGAAGCTACGTGGCTCTAGTTTGGGAACATTGATTCCGCAATCCGGGCAGGCCATCGAGGAGGAGTAGAGCGTCTCATTCTGCTGCCGGGTCTCCGGATCTTGTATGCCAATCAGAACCAGACCAGATGCCATCTGCAGAGCCTTTGTGATGGAAGTCTCGAGCCGGCGAGTGTCGTACTTCGAGGGAGTTGACTCGTTACTTGCTGTCGTGAGGGCGGGGTTCGCGTTCGCAGGAGTCTGGTCAGCAAACGGCTTGAGGATGATGCGATCAACTATAGCTTCGACGGTATGGTTCTTTCGCTTCTCCAGCCGCATGCCATCCGTGATCTCCGCCATCTCCCCATCGATACGGACGCGGAAACCTTGTTGATCGAGTGCCTCCAACTCTTCCCGAAACTCGCCCTTTCGGCCGCGCACGATCGGAGCCATGACCGTGATGCGTTCGCCGGGTGAGAGAGCCGCGACGCGCTCGACAATCTGCTCTGCGGACTGTCGGGTAATCGGACGATGGCAATTGGGGCAGTGTGGCTGACCCACCGATGCCCAGAGCAGCCGGAGGTAATCGTAGATTTCAGTGATGGTCCCGACCGTTGAGCGGGGTGATCTCGAGGTGGTCTTCTGTTCGATCGAAATTGCTGGCGACAAACCGTCAATCGCATCGACGTCAGGGCGCTCCATCTGATCGAGGAACTGCCGGGCATACGCTGATAGGGTCTCAACATAACGCCGCTGCCCCTCCGCGTAGATGGTGTCGAAGGCCAGGGACGATTTGCCAGAACCTGAGAGCCCAGTGACTACGGTTAGAGTGTTGCGAGGGATCGAGACATTGACGTTGCGCAGGTTATGCTGTCTCGCGCCGCGAACAGTGATGTGCGTGATGCCCTTGGAAGAAGTGGAAGACATGCCCAAGTTTCTAGGATAAGGCATTCACGAACCTTCCTGGTTATAGGGTCAACGGGAACGCTGGCGGCAATGCTTCGGAAACGTACCAGAGGGGATAACAGGGGAGGCCGGAGAGGCATCGGAAAGCGCCACTGCCTTTGTAGAATGAAATGTGCGCGGAGAGACCTTCCAACTCTCTATCAGCGCTCGAGGTCTAAGCCGTGAGTATGAGCACGTCCATCGTTCTGGTCTGCGCGATTCTGTGTTCCTTAGCCTTGGGTGTTCTGGTTGCTTATGGGATCTGCCTCGTGATGTTTCGTGCCTTCCGCACTCATTCCCTGCAGCGTAGCGCTCTGCGTCAGGTGACCTTGTCGACAGGCGGCATCCGAGACTGAGGGCAGGTTGCGATCAGTTCAGCTGGCACTGCGATCCCCTACTGAGGTTTCGGCTGCTGTGTCTGCTGTTGTCGCAGTCTCTGCAACTGCTCAAATATCTGCTGGGGAGTCTTGACGTTGTCGGACGTCGGATCTGGAGTGGTAGGCGTGATTGTAGCTGTGGCCGGCGGCGTCGTTGTATCGACTGGCGGGAAAGCAAGTTGCTGGGTGGTTGATGAGGGCGAGGTCGCAGCGGGGTTGGTGTCTATGCCGCCAGTGCCGCTCTGACTCGGGTTTCGAGAGTTGGCCGGCTGGACCGGTGGCTGTACAGGCGCGGGAGGCGCGGTACGAGTCGACTGTGGGGCGTCATCAGATGAACTGTCGTTGTCCTCGAAAGCTTGGGCGTTTGGGTTGGGCGGTGTGGCTGCGCCGATTCTTGGCGTCAGGATCAACTCAGTAGGTGCATGAGACGCATCTTGAACGAGCAATAAGTTCGTGCCGGTGCCGTCCAGCAATGTAGCCAGAACCTGGGAGGGCGGGGCGGGGCCGTACGTGCCAAAGACTCGATCTTCAGCGACCCGGCCTGTGATCTTCATCCCAGTCTGATGAGCGGCTTCGCGAAGGATCTGGTTGAGGCTCGAATTATTCGCAACCACAGTCAGGAGGCCGCCCCCATAAGTTACCTCCGCTCGGCGAGCAGTGCGTGTGGGAGCGGTGGTGGAGCCAAGTGACGCGGCAGAGGTGGGCAGGGAAGCGGCTCCGCGCGACGAATCGGTTTGCGCCAAGATCCGGGCGTTTGTGCATGCGCAGAGAGATAGAGTCAGCAGCAACAAGACTCGCCGGTCAGTTCCGTCGAGGGAAGTAAAGGTACGCGTTGACGGCGTAGTCGGCATTGCCCTCATACTAGGACGCCTGTTCGGTGGAGAAGGTAACAAGGAGGTTAGGATACAGCGTCGAGGTGGGGGTTGGGAGTAGTCTACCGATGGGAGGGAAATGAATGAGGCTGCGGGCTGCGGTATTTGTACTGTTGGTACTTCCCTGGGGAGCGATGCCGGGTGCGTCGGCGTTCGCGGAGACCTGCATAACGCAATCGCAGATGAAAGAGAGCGACCGCAGCGAACTGGCGGCTACCGCGCGAGATATAGCAGCAAAGGTGCAGACGAACGATGCTGCCGGCCTGAGAGCGGAGACGGTAGCCGAGTTCGCCAGTAATTTTGCTCCTCTGCAGAACCTGGTCGCCGAGACATCCCCTAAGCTCGTTCGAGGAGCGCTCACCGTCGACCAGGTCTATCTGCTTGACGCATCGCAGCTGCAGGCCGGATCTGAGGCGCAGTTTTTTTGCAGCTTGAACAAGTCCGCCAATGGCGCGGAGTTCCTCATCCCGGGTCTATCTGCGGGGGTGTATGGGTTCGCGGTTGTCGAGGTGGCGGCCTCCCCGATCCCGTGGGTCGTACCCATGCTGCTACGTCGTGATCGGGGGAAGTGGCTGCTAGCGGGCATCTATCCACGGTCCACTCAGGCTGCGGGGCATGATGGCCTCTGGTACTGGCGGGAGGCGAGGCGCCTGGCTGGGGAGAAGCAGCCATGGAACGCCTGGATCTACTTCGGGCAGGCGGAAGAGCTGCTGAAGCCGGCTAACTTCGTACAGTCGACGCATCTGCAGAAGTTACAGGACGAGCAACGGGCGGCGGCTCCTCCCGCTTTGTCCGCGGGCATCGGGAACGACGTTCCGCTGGTTGTCAAGGGCCCGGACGGTAAGCAGTACCAGTTCACCGCGTTGGGCACGGACGACTCGCTTGGCAAGGACAAGCTGGACCTTTCAGCACACCTTCGTGTAGATCAGATCGGCGATGCCGCGACGGCCCGCAAGCGGAACGAGGATGCCATGAGGGCTCTCCTGGTGGCGTACCCGGAGCTTCGAGGCAGCTTCCACGGCGTGTGGATGATTGCCGAGGCGACTGGAGCATCGGCTCAGGCCCCATTCGCTACGGAGCAAGCCATGGATAACCTTCACTAATGGCGTGACACTTTGATGCCATGGAGTTGGGTTTCCACGAAATAGTATCCTTTGGAAGTAGTGACGACGGCGAGGGCTGTGACGTAGATGACGGAGAAGAGTCTGGAGCAGGCGATCAGGGAGCGGCGGTCTACGCCGAGCTTCGATGGGAAGCTGATTCCGCAGGAGGATCTGATGAAGATTCTCGAAGCTGGACTGAGTGCGCCCAGCGGGTACAACATGCAGCCCTGGCGATTTATTGTGGTGCAAACGCCGGAGCAGAGGCGTAGGCTGCGGGGCGCCAGCTATAACCAGGCGAAGGTGGAGGAGGCGTCGGCGGTGATTGTGGCCTGCGGCGACGCGGATGGGTGGCGGAGGGATCTGGACATGATGCTGCAGCATGGGCTCGCGGGGGGTATGCCGGAGAGCTATGCGGCGCAGGCGAAGAGCAGTGTTCCGAAGTACATGTCCAGCTTCTCGGGCGAGGAGATGAAGGGCTGGTTGAACAAGCAGGTGATGCTCGCCTTTACCCACATGATGCTGATGTCCGAGGTTCTGGGGTATGACACGGCACCCATGGAGGGGTTCGAGCAGGAGAAGGTCCATGACGTGCTTCGGCTGCCGATGAGCTTCTGGGTGGTGGCCCTGCTGGCCATCGGGCGCGGGAAGGGTGCGGACAAGTTCGACGGCGGCCGCTTCGACATGAGCCACACCGTCTTTGGGGAAGAGTTCGGGAAGCCTTTGAAGTGATCCAGGGCCCCCCACCCTCCCACTATTCCTGTAAAGTATTCAAAGGGAAGGGTTTAGCTGGCAGCAATCCGCTAAAGTCTTCCCTTCAGATGGTTTACAGCTAAAGTCTTGAGCGGATTGAAGTTGGGGCCGAAGTAAAGCACAGCGAAACGCCCCCGGCGACCCCCGGGGGAGTACCTACCCTCTCTATCTTATGCGTTGAGCATGGGTCGTCACGCCACGCTGGAGGAGCGTATTTTGAGCAGGGTTCTGAGACGCCTGGTTACGGGAACGGTTCTGATCCTCACTTTGCTGGTGGGGGTGGGATTGTTTGCCTACCTGAGACCTCTGTCGATAGCGGACCAGGTGATCCGGCTTCAACTATGGAGAGCCGGGGTGCGAAGCGAATACGTGGAGGTCGACGGGAACCGCATCCACTATTTCGAGGCGCTTCCGCCGGACGGGAAGGCCGGGACGCCGCTGGTTCTGATTCACGGGTTGGGGGCGCGTGGTGAGGACTGGTCCCCAATGATTCCGGGACTCGCCCTGGCTGGATTTCACGTCTATGTTCCGGATCTGCTGGGATACGGGCGATCGCCGCGACCGGATGCGAGTTACTCCATTGGCATGCAGGAGCGGATGGTTGCTGACTTTATGCGGGCGGTGCATGCGGAGCGGGCGGATGTGGCGGGATGGTCGATGGGTGGATGGGTGGCGATGAAGCTGGCGCTGGATGAACCCGAGATGGTGGACAGGCTGGTCCTGTTCGACGCGGCCGGCCTTTACTTCAAGGGGTATTCCGAGCTCGAGATGGTGTTCGACGCGAAGGATGTTGCAGGGGTGAAGCGTCTGTTCTCGATGCTGACGCCAAATCCTCCAACGATCCCGGAGTTCATGGCGAAGGACCTAGCACGCAGGATCCAGGGCAACGTGTGGGTGGTGAAGCGAAGCATGGCGGCGATGACGAATGGACGCGATCTGCTGAACTTTCGTCTGCATGAGATCAGGCAGCCGACGCTGGTGGTGTGGGGAGGACAGGATCAGCTAATTCCCCTGGCTTCCGGGGAGAGCATCCATCGCGGAATTGCGGGGTCGTCGATGCTGGTGGTGAATGGGTGTGGACACCTGACGCCGTCGGAGTGCTCTGGCGCGTCGCTCCGGGGGACGGTCGAGTTCTTGCGAGCGCAGCCGCCAATCACGGGCGGGGAGAGTGTGGTCGATGGAAGGCGAAAGGATGGGAAGCAGTAGATCTCAGTCGTGCTGCCAGACGTAGGCGTCAGGATGCGGCAGACCGATGTGGGCGAGGACACGATGGACGAAGTTGCGGGCCATATCGGTGGTCGACTGCGGCCGGTTGTAGAGGGTGGGTATGGCGGGGAAGATGGTAGCGCCAGCGTCAGAGGCGAGCTGCATGTTGCGGAGGTGGATACGGTTAAACGGGGTCTCGCGCACGCACAGGATGAGGGGCCGGCGCTCCTTGAGGGAGACGTCGGCGGAGCGCTCGATGAGGTTGGAGGCGAGGCCGTTGGCGATGCCGGCGAGGGTTCCCATGGAACAGGGGAGGACGATCATGGCGGTGGCGGGATAGCTGCCGCTGGCGATGTTGGCGCCGACGTCTGACTGGGTGTGCTGTTCCGTTTTCTGAGAGGGGTGCCCGAGCAGTTTTTCGACGAGCTGATTGCGGCCGCTGAGATCGAGTTCCTCCGCGATGACGCGGAGGGCGCTGTCGGAGGCGATGAGATTGACCTTGCTGACGCGCTCATCGGCGTCGAGCGTCCGGAGCATTTCGCTGGCGTAGACGGCTCCGCTGGCGCCGGTGATGGCGAGGGTGAGATTGTGGGTGGTTGCGAGCATACAGGTTTATTATCGCCTGCAACGGGCTGGGCCGAGCTGGACGGGTGGGGCTATGAACAGATCGAACCGCTGCACGAATGCGGCAGGGGTCTTTACGGCAGACGCCACAGACCGTAGGGTAGCCGGCCGGCTTGATCTAAAAGCTGTCCAACGACGGCCGGCCGTTGAGAGATGGAGAGGGCGATTTCTATCCCGCGTTCGCCTGGTCACCGTCCCTGGCCGAGATGAGGTGTTGCCCTGGAACCGTTTCGGGTTTATGTCGCGGGTGAGGCGCTCGACGACCTGCGGGCACGGTTGCGCCAGACGCGATGGCCCGTCCAGATACCCGGTACAGGCTGGGAACAGGGGGTAGTGGGTCAGTTTAAATTGCGGTGTGCGATTCGGTTGCCCCGCAATGTCTCCGCCATGAGACCGACCAGAGCGTAGGTAGCAGCGTTCGCAATAAGAACCGAATATAAACTTAGGGGAAAATGCCTGCCAACTAACATGACGGGGCAAGTCACATTTACAAGGTCTCCCACACTCTGAATCCAAGCGTTTGTATTTGGGACCGTTGCGAAGGCATAAAGTGCCCAGCAACCTGCAATGAGAAAGCCCACACCTGCCCACGTAGCAATCCGATATTTCATGCTTCGCTCCACAGCTCTCTGATCCAACAACTTAACCATCTACCTAACTGGCGTGAGAGATGGTACGCCATAATCCCTTTTATCGCGGACGCACTTGTAGTGTGTTGTTGTCCCCGGCAGATTTCAAACTGACCCACTATCAACAGGGCACCGAGATGGACTGGTTACGACGGCTGGTTTGCTACTGGGTCCATGACTTCGACTGGGGTGCCTGGGAGCGAAGGCTCAACGCCCTCAATCAATTTACCTGGCAGGGCATTCAATTCGTGTACCAGCGTGCGACATCGGGCAGGGGTGTGCCGCTCATTCTCACGCACGGCTGGCCGGGCAGTTTCCTCGATTCGAAGTTCCCCAGCCTCGGCAGCATCTCCACGTACACGAACCCGGCCTCGATCGAAACCCAGATGCTTTGCTTGCAAAAACCTTTGCGACGGGGATCGACGATCTTATGGGTCGGTGAGGGCGAAGGCGATGATGGTGGTGTAGATCTCGCCTGATGCGTGCTCGTGCTCGGCATTGGCGTCGGATTCGGCATCGAGGATCGCGGGATTGAGCTGGCAGCGTTCGATCTCTTTCACTGGTGCGCCGACAAAGCAGAGTTCGCAGACGGCGAGGGTGTTCTCAGAGGTCTTCAGAGGTGGGCCGAAGGTGCGGCAGACGATTGGCCGCGCGGCGTAGAGATCGCAGGTCTGGGTTGTGGGATCGAGAGCGGGGCAGGGCTCGTCGTTGGCGAAGTCTTCGAAGGCGAGGTCGGCTTCGGGAGTGGTGGCGAGGTGGCCGGTGGAGAGATCGCCAGGGAAGGTGGGTCCAAGGCGAGCGACTGTATCGTTGGCTCGCTGCTGGACGCGTTGGGCGCGGACGGAGTCTGTCGAGACAAGGGTGTTAAGACCTTCGCGGAGGCGAAGCGCGTCGAGGGCGGAGATGGCGAAGACACCATGGCAGCACTGGGAGCAGCCGGGGCGGCAGGCGAGCCAGGGGCCGGAGCGGACGGTTGCGTCGGAGAGTGCGGCGTCGACGATCTGGACGAGAGATTCGATCTGGATGGAGGGATCGATGATCGAAGCTCCGGATGGGGGAGGGAACTACTCTTGCGGTCCGAGGACGCGGTGAAAGATGGCGTCGACATTGGCGAGCTGGCGGTTGGTGTCGAAGGCGCGGTCGAGCTGGGGGGGAGAGAGGCGGCGGCTTATCTCCGGGTCGTTCGCGACCTCGTTGCGGAAGGTGAGGTCTTCTTTCCAGGAGCGCATGGCGTGGGTCTGGACGAGGCGGTAGGCGTCTTCGCGGGACATGCCGGACTCGGTGAGATCGAGGAGAAGCTGGCCGGAGAAGATGAGGCCGCCGGTGCTCTCGAGATTTTTCAGCATGCGGGCGGGATAGACGAGGAGCTTGTCGATGAGGGTGGTGGTTTTGGCGAGGAGGTAGTCGGCGAGGATGGTGGAGTCGGGGAGGATGACGCGCTCGGCGGAGGAGTGGGAGATGTCGCGCTCGTGCCAGAGAGCGACGTTTTCGAAGGCGGCCTGGGCGTTGGCGCGGACGACGCGGGCGAGGCCGGAGATCTGCTCGGAGGTGATGGGATTGCGCTTGTGGGGCATGGCGGAGGAGCCCTTCTGCTTTTCGGAGAAGAACTCCTCGGCCTCGCGGACCTCGGTGCGCTGGAGGTGGCGAATCTCGGTGGCGATCTTGTCTAAAGTGGAGCAGAGCACAGCGAGAGTTGCGATGTAGGCGGCGTGGCGATCGCGCTGGACGATTTGCGTGGCGACGGCTACGGGTCGCAGGCCGAGCTCCGCGCAGATAGCCTCTTCGTGCTCGGGCTTGAGGTGGCCGAAGGTGCCGACGGCGCCGGAGAGTTTGCCAACGCGGAGGTCCTCGGCGGCGGCGTCGAAGCGGGTGAGGTTGCGCTGCATCTCGGAGTACCAGAGCAGGAGTTTGAGGCCGAAGGTGGTGGGCTCGGCGTGGACGCCGTGGGTGCGGCCGATGGCGGGGGTGTGCTGGAACTCGAGGGCTCGGCGGCGGAGTGCTTCGGAGAGGCCGACGATGCCGGAGCGGATGATGGAGGAGGCGGCTTTGAGCTGGAGGGCCTGCGCGGTGTCGACGATGTCGGTGGAGGTGAGGCCGTAGTGGAGCCAGCGGGAGGCGTCGGGGTCGGCGATGCTTTCAGAGACAGAGGTGGTGAAGGCGATGACGTCGTGGCGGACTTCGGCCTCGATCGCGTTGATGCGGTCCACGGTGAAGCTGCCGCGGTCGCGGATGGTGTCGGCGGCGGATTGGGGTACGATGCCGGCGCGGGCGAGGACCTGCGAGGCGGCGATCTCGACGGCGAGCCAACAGCGGTATTTATTCTCGTCGGACCAGATGCGGCCGAGCTCCGGGCGAGTGTATCTGGCGATCAATAAGTCCTACTTTTCTCGAGAGCTCGGTTGATGTTTGCGCGATGGCGAGTGTAGCGGGCGATCACGAGGTTCTACCTTCTTCAGTAGCGTGGTACGGGTTTGCGCAATGGCGGGTGGTGCGGGCGATCAACGTGTGACGCCGAGGAGTGCGGACATTTCGTCGTAGAGGAAGCCGCGGCCGGGTTTGTAGGGCTGGACCCATTTGCCGTCGATGACGAACTGGGGGATGGCGCGTTTGCCGACGTTGCGAAGGACCTCGTCGGCGGCGCCGGGAGTGTTCTCGATGTCGATTTCATTGAAGGGGATCTTGTGCTCGGAGAGAAAGCGCTTGGCCTCGCGGCAGTCGCGGCACCAGGAGGCGGAGTAGAGGGTGAGGTCCATGGGGTTAGTTTACCTAACGGGCGCGTGCCGGGATGGGGATTACTGCTCGTGGTAGTTGCGGATGAGGCCGCCGTCGATGAAGTAGGTGGATCCGGTGACGTAGGCGCCGTCGTCGGAGGCGAGAAAGGCGGCGACACCGGCGACCTCTTCGGGCTTGCCCATGCGGCCGAGCGGAATGCTCTTGAGTAGGGCGTCGAGCTTGGGCTTGTCTTCGAGCAGGGCGGTGTTGATGGGGGTATCGATGGCTCCGGGAGCGATGTTATTGACGGTGATGCCGAGGCCGCCGAGCTCGACGGCGAGGTCTCGCATGACCATGCGCATGCCGCCCTTGGAGGCGCAGTAGGTGGAGAAGTTGGGAAAGACCATGTCCTCGTGGACGGAGCTGATGTTGATGACGCGGCCGGGCTTGTTTACGGCGGCGAGCCTGCGCACGAAGGCCTGGGTGAGGAAGAAGGCGCCCTTGAGGTTTACGTTGAGCACGGCATCGTAGTCGGGCTCGGTGACATCGAGGAAGGCGGCGCGCTTCTCGATACCGGCGTTGTTGACGAGGATGTCGCAGCTGCCGAGCTGCTGCCAGGCCTGGTCGACGAGGTTCTGAATATCGGGGAGCTTGGAGACATCGGCTCGGACCATGATGGATTTACCGCCGGCTGCTTCGATCTTCGCGACGGTGGCCTTGGCGGCGTCGATGTGGTCGCGATAGTCGACGACGAGGTTTGCGCCTTCCTGGGCGAGGCGTTCGGCGATGGCCTGACCGATGCCGGAGCCGGATCCGGTGACGATGGCGACTTTGCCTGCGAGGCGACCTGACATGAAAGCTCCTTGGGCTTGCGAGTATGACGTTCAGCAAGGATAGATGCGGGTGGATGGCGGGTTGTGTTTGCGGACAGATTTTGATGTCGCCCGGGGGGTCAGCGGCGGGAGCGGAAGAAGTCGGTTAGGAGGGCTCCGCACTGGTCGGAGAGGATGCCTGAGACGACTTCGACGCGGTGATTGAGTTGAGGGTGGTGGATGACGTTGAGGACGCTTCCGCAGGCGCCTGCCTTAGGGTCGTGGGCGGCGTAGACGAGACGGGCGATGCGGGCGTGGAGGATGGCTCCGGCACACATGGCGCAGGGCTCGAGGGTGCAGAAGAGGGTGGAGCCGGAGAGGCGGTAGTTGGCGAGGGCGAGGCCTGCGGCGCGAAGGGCGACGATTTCGGCGTGGGCGGTGGGATCGGAGGTGCGGAGGACCTGGTTGTTGCCGCGGCCGAGGATCTCGCCAGCGGCGGAGACGACGATGGTGCCGACGGGGACTTCGCCGGCTGCTTCGGCGGCGTAGGCTTCTGCGATGGCGAGGCGGAGGTAGTCTTCATCGCTCACTCCGCGAAGATCCAGAGGGGCCGCAAGTTATTAAAGTTGAGCACTTGCTGCCCCACACTTTCCAAATAACCGGAAAGACGATACTCGGAAGTGATGAGCGTGTATTCGTCCGAGAGGTAAGAGAGGGCAGAGTCAGCGACACCGAAGCGAACGGTCTCGCTTCGTACCCCTAGGATCTGTGTCGCAACATGGGCTTCGGCTGTGACCTTTGCGAACTCAGCGAGCCCACTGAACCATGAATCACGTAAGCTTCCCGTAAGCTCATTCGCGAGATTGCTTGCTTCAGACAGTACGTACGACGTGGTTACTACACCTTTGAATTGAGAGAGCAGCCATGCGAGTAGAAGAATATCCTGGCGGGTGTAGGTCTTAACGCGTTTGAACTGATATAGAGATTCGAAACCGACCTGAGCTGTAATCCAGAGGATCAACAGATTCGAATCCAGAATGGCCACCTTGCGACTCGCATTTGTGATGAAGCCGGTAAGGCTTGGTGGTCAGGCATTCATAATGCCCATGAGTTTTCCGTCGGTAGCCTTAATGCTGATTGATTTGTAATGTCGCGTGTGCACTTGCTCAACCTTCGCTCCCCCTCCAACAAATGGATTCAAGAGATTGTTATCCGCACGCTTTACTCGTAGCTCCTCCTCGAGGTCCGGGTTCTTGTACGAAACTGTGATCATCCAACTATTTTCGTCAGCGGAGAGTTTCACTTCTTCCAAACGCAAATCCTGATGTTTCTCAGTAGGAAAAAGGTTGGCGAAAGTGGAGATAGGCACTTGGACGGCTTCCTTTACCTCAAGCATGATTTCTCCTCGACTCATATCTTACGCGGGCTCCTGCTGGGTCATGCAGTGGAGGGCGCCGAGGCCCCAGATGAGGTCGGTTGAGTGGATGCCGGTGACGATGCGGCCGGGGAAGCAGGCGGCTATGGTGTTGAGGGCGTGGCGGTCGTTGGGGTCGTTGAAGGTGGGGACGAGGACGAGCGAGTTGGCGATGTAGAAGTTGGCGTAGGAGGCGGGGAGGCGCTGGCCTTCGAAGGTGACGGGGGCGGGCATGGGGAGGTGGTGGATGTCGAAGGGGTCGCCGACAAGGTTCCGGGCCTCGTGGAGGCGCTGAAGGTTTTCGGCGAGGGGCAGGTGGTTCTCGTCGGCGGTGTTGGGCTCGACGGCGGTGAGGATGGTGTTGCCCAGGCCGTCGGGGCCGGGGGCGAAGCGGGCGATGTCGTCGACGTGGCCGTGGGTGTCGTCGCCGGCGCAGCCGCGGTTGAGCCAGATGGTCTGGTCGATGCCGAGGTAGTCCGAGAAGGCCTGTTCCAATATTCTTCGGGTGGACGGAGCATCGCCCAGACCGGGGTTGCGCTGCTGGACTTCGGAGAGGAGGCACTCCTCGGTGGTGAGAAGGGTGCCGGCGCCGTCGGTGTCGATGGATCCGCCTTCGAGGACGAGGCGGTGGGGGGTGCCGTCGGCCAGGGTGACGGTGGGTTCGAAGGCGGGCATGGCGTAGAGGTCGGCGACGTGGGCGGGGATCTGGTCGTCGTTGAGGTGGTTGGGGTATTTGGCCCAGCCGTTGAACTTCCAGTTGGTGAGGGCGATTTCGTTGCGGGGATTTCTGAGGAATATAGGGCCGGAGTCGCGGAGCCAGACGCGGTCGGTGCGCCAGTGGTGGAAGTGGAGGCGGGCGAGGTTGGCTCCCTGGCGGCGAAGCATGCTGTTGGCTCGACGTTCGGTGGCGAGATCGTTGACGAGGATGTGGACGTCTTCGACCTGCGACAGGTGGCGGACGATCTCGCAGTAGACCCAGGGGATGGGCTGGAACTTGCCGGGCCAGTCCTCGGGGTTGTGGGGCCAGGCGATCCAGGTGGCGGCGTGGGGGGACCACTCGGCGGGCATGCGGTAGTTCTGCTGGCGGGGTGTGGGCATGTCAGGTTCGATTGTCTCGCGTCTTGGGTTACCTGACGAAACCTGAAGGACCGTGGGCTGAGCTGGTTCGAGTGCAGCCTATCCTTCGCTTCGCTCCAGGATGACAGACAAAGAGGCGGGCGCGGGACAAGCAAAGAGGCGAGTGCGGGATCTTAGGCTTCGCTCGTCGGGCGGGTTGATGCGTTTGGGACTTCGGGATTATGCGGAGTGCTTGATGGTCCTGTCTTCGAAGTAGGAGGTGTTGGCCATGTGGCAGGCGGCGGCGGCGTGGTGGCCGAAGACGACGTCTTCGACGACGGGCTGGCGGGTGCGGACCGAGTGGAAGAAGTTGGCGAGGTGGGGCTTGAGGTCGTCCCAGCTGGAGCCGTGCCAGACGGTGACGTCCTGGAGGCGATGCTGGGCGAGCATGGGATCGTGTTCGGCGTGCCACTGCTTTTCATACTCGGCGTGCATGGCGGAGGGAAAGCCGTTGAGGCCGTAGTCGGGGTTGCTGTCGACGCCGAGCTGGGGGTTGTAGATGACGCTGCTGGCGGTGACTTCGATAGTGCCTTTGGGGCCCATGATGCGGGTCATCTCGGGGGTCTCGGTACCGAGGGTGAGGCGGACGGAGACGGGCACCTTGCCGTAGCGGAAGCTGGTGGTCTGGACGTCGGGCATGTTGCGTCCGTCCTTCCAGCGATAGATGCCGCCGATGGAGGTGGCCTGGTCGGGGATGGCGTTGATGCCGGTGATCGCCTGCATGCCGGAGACGAGGTGGACCATGAGGTCGCCGGCCATGCCGGTGCCGTACTCCTTCCAGCAGCGCCAGCGGGCGAAGGTGAGGGGGTCGAAGGCTTTTTTGGGGGCGTTGCCGAGCCAGGCGGGCCAATCGAGGGTGGCGGGGGATAGGTCGAGGGGCGGGGGGTACTCCCATGCGCCGCCGGGGCTGTTGCGACCGAGGGCGAGTTCGACCTGGAGGACGTCGCCGATGGCTCCGGAGTCGTAGAGCTCTTTGGCCTTGAGGAAGAGCGGGGAGCTGACGCGCTGCGATCCGACCTGGACGAAGTGCTTTGACTTCCCGACGGCGGCGACCATGGCCTCGCCGTCGGCGATGGAGTGCGACATGGGTTTCTCGCAGTAGACGTCCTTGCCGGCGTTGAGGGCGTCGATGGCGATGCGGGCGTGGGAGTGGTCCGGGACGGCGACGATGACAGCCTCGATCTGCTTATCGTCGAGGATCTCGCGGTAGCTGCGGGTGGTCTTGATGCCCGAGCCGGCGATCTCGCGGGCGAGGGTGTGGCGGCCGTCGTAGAGGTCGCAGGCGGCGACACATTGGGCCTCCGGGAGCTGGACGGCGTTGCGCAGGAGCGACGAGCCCTGGATGCCGACGCCGATGCTGGCGAAGCGGACGGCGTCACTGGCTGGAGTGGTTGAGGCGGTGGCGGTCTGGGAGGCGGCGCGGGCAAGGCTGGAGGCAGGGACGAGGGTGGCGAGGGCGGTGCTGCTGCCTACCTGGAGGAAGGTTCTGCGAGAGACCTGTGACACGGGCGTACACCTCTGTGGTTTGGAGAGAGAAGGTCAGGGCGAAGGCAACAGCAGGTTCGCTTAGGGAATGGAAGGAAAGGGGAGCAGAGGCGAAGGCAACAGCGGGTTACCTTCGCTGATCTGAGGGGTCTCAGATGGTGAGTTTCTTCATGTATTCGGCGTCGATTTTCAGGGCTTCAAAGGGAGGGATGTCGAAGGCCTCCTGCTCGACGAAGTAGTGCTTGATCTGCCCCTGCCTGGTGGCTTTGAAGATGGCGCTGAAGTCGGTTGTGCCGCGACCGAGTTCGGCGGCCTCGGGGTGGCCGGCGGGGGTGGAGGCGGTGGCGGCTTTGAAGTCCTTGACGTGAAGCAAGGAGATGCGATCGGGGAAGCGGCGGAGGTAGCTGACCGGATCTCCACCGCCGACGGTGACCCAACCGCAGTCCATCTCGAAGGTGACGAGGGCGGGGTCGGTGAGGCGGAGGAGATCGTCGTAGGGGACGACGTCCCCTTGCCTGGCGAACTCGGCGACATGGTTGTGGTAGCCGAATTTGAGTCCGGCCGCTTTGACTTTCTGGCCAAACTGGTTGAACTGCTCGGCGTTCCAGTGCCAGTCGTCCAAGCTGAAGGAGTGGGCCGCGGCGGAGGTGCTGCCGGGGGCGGGCGCGACCTTGTGACCCGGGGAGGAGCAGACGATGTAGTCGGCGCCGAGTTCCTTGTGGAAGGCGATGATGGTATCGAGATTGCGATTGAGCTCTGCCGAGGGATAGTGCGCGCTGACGCAGTGAAGGCCGGCGGAGGCCATGGCCTGCTTGACGTCCGCAGCGGAGTGGCCGTAGAAGCCGGCGGCCTCGACCTCGCGATATCCGATCGCCGCAACCTGCTTCAGGGTGCCCTCGTAGTCTTTTGGGAGCAGGTCGCGGACCGAGTAGAGCTGGAGGCCGAGGGGAAGATCCCAGGGGGAGGCGAACAGGGATTTTGAGCTCAGGAGAGTGGTGCCGCAGAGAGCGGTGGCAGCTCCAGCTTTGAGGAAGTCTCTTCGTGTGTGCCGTGGCATAGGTTCCCGATCTTTCGCTAGATGTTGATGCGGGCCATGTTATATCGCGTGCGGGTCGGAGTGTTGGACGGCGGCTGGAAATATAGCTTCGGGGCGATTGGATTCCCCCCTCCGACGGGAATAGATCAATCGATGAAGCGGCGGGTGATGCCGGTGTAGGCGTCGACGCGGCGGTCGCGGAGGAAGGGCCAGTGCTGGCGGGTGATCTCGACTTCGCGGAGATCGATTTCGGCGGTAAGGATCTGTTCCTGGTCGTGGGAGGCCTGGGCGAGGACGCGGCCGAAGGGGTCGGCGATGAAGGATCCGCCCCAGAAGTCCAGGCCGGGATTTGGTCCGACTTTGAAGTCGCCGGTCATGCCGAGGACTTCGTTGGCGGTGGGGGGGACGCTGTTGATTTTGCCATCGAGGAGGACGTCGCCGAGCTCGTGGCCGACGCGGTTGACGGCGCAGACGAAGACTCCGTTGGCGATGGCGTGGGCGCGCTGAATCGTCTGCCAGGCGGAGTACTGGCGATCGCCGAACTCGGCGCGTTCGCTGGGATGCCAGCCGATGGCGGTGGGGTAGAAGAGGATTTCGGCGCCGCGGAGGGCGGTCTCACGGGCAGCCTCGGGGTACCACTGGTCCCAGCAGACCAGAGTTCCAATCTTCGCGACGCTGGTGGTCGGAGCCTGGAAGCCGAGGTCGCCGGGGGTGAAGTAGAACTTCTCGTAGAAGAGTGGGTCATCGGGGATGTGCATCTTGCGGTAGACGGAGGCGATCGAGTCGGGGGCGGAAGCGGGGGCGAGATCTCCATCGAGGGTGACGGCGGTGTTGTGGTAGAGGCCGGGGGCGCGGCGTTCGAAGAGGCTGGCGATGAGGACGATCTTTTCTTCGCGGGCGACAGCGGAGAGGACGGCGGTGGAGGGTCCGGGGATGGGCTCGGCGAGCGCGAAGAGGGCGTGGTCCTCGCGCTGGCAAAAGTACTGGGAGCGGAAGAGCTCGGGCAGGCAGATGATGTGGGCTCCGGCACGGGCGGCCTCGCGGATGCGGTCGACGGCTTTGCGGAGGTTGGCCTCGGGGTCGGGGGCCATGGACATCTGGATGAGGGCGACGCGGATGGGTGTGACTGGGGGCATGGTGGTGGTGATCCTAAGTGGCTACCGCTTTGAAGTGACCGCTCCTGGCCAGCTGCAGGAGAGTCTTGTCGTGTGTCAGGAGGGTGAAGCCGGTGGCGCGGGCGGAGGCGGCGATGATGCGGTCGGCGAGGTCGCCATGAAAGGCGGGCGGAAGATCGGCGCAGTTGCAGGCGATCTCTGGAGAGATGGGAAGGAGGTTGATTGCCGTGAGAGCGACGGCCTGCTGCATCCAGTGTCGCAGCGGAAGGTGAAGCTCCAGTTTGCCGCGCGAGGTCTTGAGGGCGATCTCCCAAAGCGAAATGGGGGAGAGAAAGAGGGAATCCTGCGCGGACGCTTCGAGGATGAGCTTGCGAGCCCCCTGGCCTATGGAGGACTTGTCCTCTGTGAGCCACAGCCAGACGTGCGTATCGAGGAGGATCAGAGCATGGCCCCCCGGAGATCAGGCTCAGGACCGACGACATCTCCGATGATGCGGAAGGTACCTTTCATGCAGCCGAAGATGTCAGCGGGACGGCGGGGCTCAAGCGGAACGAGCCTGGCGACGGGACGGCCGCGCTTGGTGATGAGGATCGTTTCGCGTTTGCGATCGACGGTGTCGAGCAATTCCAGCAACTGAGCCTTTGCCTTCGAGGCAGCCACGGACCTTTCAGCGGCCAGGGGGACGACGGATCCGGCTGTGGAGAACGACTTTGATTTTGCGGGCGTTTTGGGAAGCGGCGTTTTGGGAAGCGAGGCCATGTGGTCATCTCCATCTGACCTAGTGTAGCCGATCGGAATGATTCTCCTCATCCCGGGCGGATCGGTCGGTAAGTCGTTTGGGGGGCGATCCGGGGTTTTTTCTGCTGCGATTATCTGTTACGTTGGAGTGACAGAGTTGTCCATTTGCCTGTTATTCCCAACGAAGTAGCAGATTTCGGACGTCCCGGCGGGATGGCCGCAGCGGTGTACCTCAGATCCAGATGAAGGAGTGTTCATGAAGGAGTTTCGCGATTTCCTCGAACTGTCGTATGCCGAGATTGAAGACCTGAATCTCGAAGCGAAGGACAAACGGAAGAAGCGGGTGGCGGCCGATGTGCTGCAAGAGGAGCGGCTGCGATACCTGACGGACACGCGCGGGGTGAAGGCGGTGACGGTTGCGTTCAGCGATCTCGAGGGCCGTCTGCACATGCTGGACTATGACGCGAAGTTTCTGGTGAAGAGCTACGATAACCTGACTTTTGATGGATCGTCGATTCGCGGATTTACGGCGCAGAGGGAGAGCGATCTGCGGCTGGGGATCGACTGGAGCGCGTTTTACTGGGTGCCGGCGGATATCTTCGGAGCGGGGAAGGTGGTGGTGTTCGGCGAGGTGATCGACAAGAACGGCGGGACCTATGGCGCGGATATTCGCGGGGTGCTGAAGCAGTTTTCCCAGAAACTTTTTGATGAGCAGGGTCTGACGCTGCATGCGGCGAACGAGATTGAGGGATTTCTGTTTGAAGGAATCGATGCGGAGCGGAACTTCCATGAGACGGGATCGTTCGAGTATGTGAACAAGGGGGGCTACTACCATTCGCTGCCCGGCGATCCGCTGCGCGACTTCATCGACGTTGCGGCGGAGGTGCAGAGGGCGATGGGATTTGAGAATGAGAAGGATCACCCGGAGGTAGCACCGAGCCAGTTTGAGATCAACTACAGCTACGGCGAGGTGGTCACGGCGGCGGACCAGATCCAGCTGTACAAGCTGATCTGCAGGCAGGTGGCGACGCAGATGGGAATGACGGCGAGCTTTCTGCCGAAGCCGGTGGTGGGGGTGAACGGCAGCGGGATGCACACGAACGTTTCGGTCACGAAGGGCGGGAAGAATCTTTTCTGGGATCCGAACGGGCAGGAGAAGATTTCGAAGATGGCGTGGCAGTTTACGGATCGGATTTTGACGCACGGCAACGATATCTGCCTGCTGTTGAATGCGAGCGTGAACGCGTATCGGCGGCTGGATCCGCACTTCGAGGCGCCGAACCAGATCAAGGCGTCGGCGACGGATCGCGGGTCGATGGTTCGAATTCCGATCGGCAATGAGAAGTCGGCGAGGGTGGAGGTCCGTTCAGTCGGGCCGGATGCGAATCCGTACCTGGCGCTCTACTCGATCTTTCGCAGCGGGCTTGAAGGCGAGACGTCGAAGATCAAAAACCTGCGGCAGGCGGAGCGGTATCTTCCGGACAACATCTATTCGGCGATGGAGAACTTTCGCAATGCGGAGTGGACGACGCAGCTGCTGGGCGAGGATGTGAAGGGACGCTACGCGGACCTGAAGCAGGCGTCGGCTGATCGGTGCCCGCGGCTGCTGGGGACGATTGTGAAGGCGCCCGAGGTGCAGTTTCACCATGATGTTTATAACCAGTTGTTGTGGGGGCAGTTCTAGGGCGGGTTACAGATCGACTAAGTCAAGGGAGGACCGGTCATTGCTGCCGGTCCTCTCTGCTTGTGGTGGAACTCTCGCTCGATTGCCAGTGGTTGGAAGGCGATGGTAGCCTTTGTTGACTTCACCACCGTCTACTTCAACATCAAGGGGAAAAAATGCAGGAGAGCTACAACGGACTGAGCGTGCCCAAGGACGGGCAGGGGATCGAATACAGCGGCGGCAAGTATACGGTTCCGGATCATCCGATCATTCCGTTTATCGAAGGCGATGGCACGGGGCGCGACATCTGGAAGGCATCGCAGCGGGTGTTCGATGCAGCGGTCGAGAAGGCGTATGGGGGCAAGCGATCGGTGAAGTGGTTCGAGGTGCTTGCCGGGGAGAAGGCGTACCGGCAGACGCAGAACTGGCTGCCGGATGACACGGTAAAGGCGACGGTCGATTTCCGGGTGTCGATCAAGGGACCTCTGACAACTCCGGTGGGTTGCGGGATCAGGAGCTTGAATGTGGCACTGCGGCAGTTGATGGATCTGTATCAGTGCATTCGGCCGGTGAAGTACTACGCGGGGGTGCCGAGTCCGGTGAAGCATCCGGAGAAGCTGGATGTGGTGATCTTCCGGGAGAATACGGAGGACATTTATGCGGGCATTGAATTTCGCGAGGGCACGCCCGAGGCGGCGAAGTTTATCGCGTTCGTGAACGACGACATGCTGAAAGGGACGAAGAAGAAGATCAGGCTGGACTCAGGCGTTGGGGTGAAGCCGATCTCGATCATGGGGTCGAAGCGACTGGTGCGGGCGGCGATCGAATATGCGATTGCCGAGGGCCGGAAGACGGTGACGCTGGTGCACAAGGGCAACATTCAGAAGTTTACCGAGGGCGCGTTCCGCGAGTGGGGCTACGAGGTGGCGACGAGCGAGTTTCGCCAGCAGACGGTGACGGAGCGGGAGAGCTGGATTCTGGGGAACGTGGAAGAGAATCCGAATTTGACGCCGGAGGAGAATGCGCGGCTGGTCGAACCGGGGATGGAGTTTGCTTCGAAGGAGTTTGGCGACGGCGTGGTTGCGGAGATTCGGAACGTGGTGGCGACCATCGGCCAGAGTCACGGGAAGGGACAGTGGAAGGGGAAGATCCTGGTGAACGACCGCATTGCGGACTCGATCTTTCAGCAGATCATTATCCGGCCGAGCGACTACAGCGTTCTGGCGACGACGAATCTGAATGGCGACTACATTTCGGATGCGGCGGCGGCGCAGGTTGGGGGGTTGGGAATTGCGCCGGGAGCGAACATCGGGGATGGGTACGCGGTGTTCGAGGCGACGCATGGAACGGCGCCGAAGTATGCGGATAAGGATGTTATCAATCCGGGGTCGGTGATGCTATCGGGCGTGATGCTGTTCGATTTTCTGGGATGGCATGAGGCGGCACGGATGATTGAGAGATCGCTGGAGCAGACGATTCAGCAGAAGTTTGTGACGTACGACTTTGAGCGGCAGATGCAGGGAGCGACGAAGGCGAAGACGAGCGAGTTCGCCACGCGCATGATTGAAAACATGGGATCTGCCATCCAGGGATCTGCCATCCAGGCGTAGGCGCGCTCTCGCGCGCAAGAGATTCAGAGACAGCGACAAGGACAGAAGAGGAGAGGGAATGCGGAAGAAGGTCACGATTGTTGGGGCGGGGAACGTGGGGGCGACGGCGGCGCACTGGATTGCGGCGAAGGAGCTGGCGGATGTGGTGCTGCTGGATGTGATGGAGGGCGTGCCGCAGGGCAAGGCCCTGGATCTGCTGGAAGCGATGCCGATCGAGAAGCGTGACTGCTCGATTGTGGGGACGAACGACTATGCGGATACGAAAGACTCGGATGTGGTGGTGATCACGGCGGGGATTGCGCGGAAGCCGGGAATGAGCCGCGACGACCTGCTGCATACAAATTTCAAGATCATGTCGGAGGTTGTGGCGAAGGCGGTGGCGGCGTCGCCCAACAGTGTTTTGATTATTGTGTCGAATCCGCTGGATGCGATGGCGCAGACGGCATTTCGGCAGGCTGGATTTCCGCGCGAGCGCGTGATCGGGATGGCGGGGGTGCTGGATTCGGCGCGGTTCCGGACGTTTATCGCGGAGGAGCTGAAGGTGTCGGTTGAGAATGTAACTGCTTTTGTTCTCGGTGGACACGGCGATACGATGGTTCCTCTGTCGCGCTATTCGACAGTGGCGGGGATTCCGATCACGGAGCTGATTTCGCCCGAGCGGGTGAAGGAGCTCGAGACGCGAACGGCCAATGGCGGAGCGGAGATTGTGAAGCACCTGAAGACGGGATCGGCTTACTATGCTCCGTCGGCGGCAGCGGTGGAGATGGTCGAGGCGATTCTGAAGGACAAGAAGAAGATTCTGCCGTGCGCGGCTTATCTCGAGGGCGAGTACGGGATCTCCGGGCTGTATGTGGGGGTGCCGTGCAAGCTGGGGGCTAAGGGGCTGGAGCAGATTATCGAGATCAAGCTCACGGCGGAGGAGCAGGCGGCCCTGCGGAAGAGCGCGGATGCGGTGAAGGAGCTTTGCAGCGTCATTGGCGTGGCGTAGCGTAGCGGATTTGCGTTAGCCAGAGGAGCCCGCCGAGTGCGGGCTTTTCCCTTGCGTTGGGGGAGTTGCGCCAGGAGCTTACTGGATGGCTTGGGCGTCGAAGACGTAGATGGGCACATTCCTGCGGTAGAAGGTCGCGAGGGGTGGGGCGCAGATGATGCCCTGGGAGACGGGAGAGTGGGGGCCGGCCTGTCCCGGTTCGCGAAGCGGAAGGCAGCTGCCGGGGGTGCTCGAGGAGAGGGTGACGTAGTAGCGGACGCCGTAGTCTTCCATGATCTGACGCAGGGGCTCGCGGCGCTTGAGTTTGAGGAGGTAGTCCGCGTCCATGACGAGGCCTTCGAGCTGGATGAGAGGTTGCGAGGAGAGGTATCCGGTGACGCCGGCCTGGTCTCCCATGGCATACGTTCCGGGGTGAGCGTTCATGTAGGTGGCGAGCTGTCGAGAGGAGGTATAGATGGCGACTGAGTTGGGAGAGAGGACGCTGTAGGCGCCGATGTAGAGGATATAGGCGAGGGATAAAGCGATGCCGATGAGTTGCAGAGATTGGCGGGCGGGAGCATGGTGAGGGCTGGGAGTCCTGATGAGAAGAACGATGGCCGCCACGGACGAGAAGATGAAGGAGTAGAAGTACCACGGCCAAAGGGGCCAGTCGCTGACGATGGAGAGAACGAGGATCTGGAGGATAGGAAAGAGGAGCGCGGGCAGGAGGACGGCTGCTTGCGTGTTCGGGAGTGTGCGCCGGGAGCGAGCTATGAGGACGAGGCCGGCGACGAGGAGAAGAAGGCAGGGAGGCATGAAGATGAGCTTCATGCGGTCGATGGGAAGGAGGAGGCCGAGGATGCTGGAGGAGGAGGGGAGAAGGGTTGACTTCATCTGCTTCGCGAGGCCGGAGACGGGGGCCAGCAGATGGAAGAACCGGTAATTGATCGCGAGATACAGATAGAGCGGGGTGAAGCCGAGGACGAGGAGGGCGATCGGTCGCGGTGACCGGAAGAGTTTGCGGCTCCAGAAGGCTGCCAGGAGGAGGGTGGAGACGAGGAGGATGGCGTCGAGGCGTGCGAGTATGGTGACGCTGCCGAGGATGGTGAGCCAGAAGATTCGGCGTGGCGGCGGGGTATCGCCGAGATCGAGGAGGAGGCGGATGAGCCAGAGGCCGAGGGGGATGGCCAGCGTCACCTCCATGCCATAGCGGAGGAGGAGGAGGGTCTGCATGGAGACGATGAAGGTGGCGATGCTGCGGAGGGGTTGTGGGATCTGGAGGGTGCGGAAGATCTGCTCGGTGAGGATGTAGCAGAGAAGGACTGAAGCCAGGGTGAGGCTTTGCAGGGCGAGAAAGAAGGCGACCCCGTGCAGGCGCCAGCGGAGCAGGGTTAGGGTAAGCAGCCAGAGGGGATGGTAGCCGTTGGTGAGGTGGATGCCATCGAAGCTGCTGATGCCGTGGAGCGCGAGGTTCTCAGCGACTTTGAGGTAATAGAAGAAGTCGTCCTGATAGAAGCCGAGCAGGAGACCGTGATGAAGGAACCGGGAGAAGAGGGCCGCCACGCTAGCGATGACGAAGAGTGTGCGAGCGGCGAGCGCTGGCGGACACCTCTGCTTCCGGGACGTCAGCATGGGCTAGCTGACGCGTTCGATGGTGACGCTCTCGAGAGTTACAGGTGTCTTAGGACGGTCGCTGCCGTCGCGCGGGAGCTTGCTGATTTTTTCGGCGACATCGTAGCCTTCGACGACTTCACCGAAGATGGTATGTTTGCCGGTGAGCCAGCTGGTGTCGGCTACGGTGATGAAGAACTGGGAGCCGTTGGTGTTGGGGCCGGAGTTAGCCATGGCAAGCTTGCCCTTGCCCTGGAAGGCGTGCTTAGAGCCTTTGGTCTCGTCGGCGAACTTGTAGCCGGGACCGCCCATGCCGGTGCCTTCGGGGTCTCCGGCCTGAATCATGAACTGCGGAATGACGCGATGGAAGATGGTTCCGTCGTAGAGCCTGGGACCTTTTTTGGAACGGGAGTTCCACTCCTTCGTGCCTTCGGCAAGACCGATAAAGTTTTTTACCGTCTCGGGTGCATCCCCCTCGAAGAGTTCGCAGACGATGGCGCCTTCGGAGGTTTTCAAGGTGGCGTAGGTTCCTGGTTTATTCGGCATTGTTTTCTGTTCTCCTGTGTTGTGTAGAAAGGTGTGAGCGGGTCGGCGAGCGACGCTGGGTGCAGGGCGTGCTATCGAGGTGCGCCCGCCGGTGAGGCCGGCGACGCCGAGGGTGTAGCCGGCGTTGCCGGGGACGCAGGTGCCGGAGGCATGGGCTGACCTTCGCGAACCACGGTGATCTTGTTGATGACGATGGGCGTGAGTGGTTTGTCGCCCGGGTCGCGTTCGACGCGTGCAATCGAAGCGACGAGAAGGACGGAGTGGGCGTCGCACTGGCCGAAGATGGTGTGCTTGCCATTGAGTTGGGGGACGGGGGCTTCGGTGATGAAGAACTGGCTGCCGTTGGTCGCCGGGCCGGAGTTTGCCATGGCAAGACGTCCAGGTTCATCGAAGGTGAGGGTTGGGTCGAACTCATCCTCGAAGAAGTAGCCCGGGTCGCCGGTTCCGTTGCCTGCGCGGTCGCCGCCCTGAATCATGAAGTTGGGGATGACGCGGTGAAAGGTGGTGCCGTTGTAGAACGGCTGTCCGTGAACCTTCTTGAGCGTGAGCGGATCGATCCAATCCTTGGTACCGCTGGCGAGGCCGACGAAGTTGGCTACGGTGATGGGAGCCTGCTTGTCATAGAGCTTGCAGGTGAGGCGACCGATGGTGGTGTCGATGACGGCGGTGGGCCCGGTGGGAACGACTGGCGGCTGAACCTGCGCGGAGGTGCTGGGAGAGTCGGGGAGATCAGCGGAAGGAGGTTGAGGGGTGGTCGTCGCCTGAGGGGTCGCGGGCGAAGTCGAGGGCGCCGGGGTTTGAGGTGGCTGGGAACGGGGCGCGGCCTGAGGCTGCGACGGCGTCTGGGTTGGCGGAGCCTGGGCCAGCAGGGGAGAGCTGAGAAGGAGGACGAGAAGCGAACGCGGGATCATGCGGTGAGATTGCTCCAGGTGCAAGTGTACTCAGGAGCGTGGTCAAGGGGCAAAGCGCGGTCTGGCCTGGTGGCCATTCCGCGCCATGTGAGACTGGTGGCGCCAGGCGATGCTGCGACGTGCCCCAGACGAACCAGGCCTGGTTAAAGGAGGCGACGGAGCAGGCCGCGTACGAGTTCGAGTGAGCCGCCGTAGACGACGTGCGCTGCCCAATGTTGCAGGTGGTCGGTGGGAGCTGTCGCCGTTGGTGGAGGAGCCAGCCGAAGAGCGGGGATGGCGATCTCATCGGCGCCAAGGAAGAGCATGGTTCCGAAGGCGGTTCCGCTGCCGGAGGAGATCTCCGGGAGAAACTCGGTGGTGACACCGTAAGCGATACCCATCAGGGTTCCGAAGCTGTAGTGGACGGCCTGTCCTGCCTGCTTCTTGCTTTCCGGCGGGATCTCTTTTCCGGCGACTTCGGCGATGTTGCGGGCAACTTTCTCGGTTGAGCCTTCCTGCTTGGCTGCCTTCTGCTCCTGCTGTGCCTGCTCATGGGCGATGAGCCACGGCAACTCCCCGTCTGCGAGTTTCTTTTGTTTTTCGATGGCCTTCTGGCCGCTGGAAGAGAGCTTCTGGAATTGATCCATGATGAAGGTGGCGGTGATGCCGGCGGCGGCGCCGACGATCAGACCTCGGAGCAGTGATGGTTTCCGTTTTGTCATGTGGGCGAGTATCCTCAAACGTTTGGATGCAGCTTGACCGACCGGGCGGATTTCCGGTATCGGAGTAGGGAAGGAGACTAAGAGATGGCGAAGTTTGCGTTGTATGTTCCCTTGAAGGCAAAGCCGGGGAAAGAGGGTGAGATCGAGGCGTTTCTGAAGCAGGGAGCGGAGATGGCAGCGAGTGAGAGCGGCACGATCTCATGGTTTGGGTTGAAGGAAGGCGAGGGCCGGTATGCGGTGTTCGATACCTTCGATGACGAGCAGGGACGGGATGCGCACCTGAGCGGCGACATCGCGAAGGCTCTGATGGCGAAGGCGAGCGATCTGTTCTCGGAGCCCCCGCAGATCCACAAGATTGAAGTGCTGGCGACGAAGCGCTGACACGCCGCGTTAAGCCGGCCGGAGCACACCGCCAACTGGTTGGAGGAGGTTTGCTCCGGATTTCCGGCGACGGACATAGGGCGACGGACAGGGACTGCGCGGAGGAGGCTCTCTCGCATGGTCAGACCAGAGCTGTGTCTCGAGAGTGAGTTATAGGCTACGGGCGTCAGGCATTAAAGCGGGAGCAAGGGAGTGGATTTGGTAAAGGTGATTGAATGCCCGAGGGATGCCTGGCAGGGGTTGCCGGGGATGATGGCGCCGGAGATAAAGGCGGACTATCTGCGGGTGCTGGTGGCGACCGGTTTCAGGCACATCGATGCGGTGAGTTTCGTGTCGAAGGAGGCGGTGCCACAGATGGCGGACTCGGAGCTGGTGCTCGAGTACCTGGATCCGCCGGATGATGTCGAGATCATCGGGATCGTGGTGAATGCGAAGGGTGCTGAGCGTGCGGTGAAGACGAGTGCGGTGCAGACGCTGGGGTTTCCGTACTCCGTGTCGCAGCAGTTTCTTGAACGCAACCAGCGGCAGACGCCGGAGGAGTCGCTCACGGCGTTGGAGCAGGTGGGAGAGATCGCGTACAAGGCGGGCCTGGACGTTGTGGCGTATATCTCGATGGCGTTTGGCAATCCCTATGGCGATCCCTGGAGTGTGAGCGAGGTGATTGACGCCTGCGATCTGCTGGTGGATTCGGGCGTGAAGCAGATTTCGCTGGCGGATACGGTTGGTCTAGCCACGCCGCGGCTCATTGCGGAGGTAGTGAGCGAGGTGATGGCGATGCATGGGGAAGTCGAGATCGGAGTCCATCTGCATGCGCGGGCGGGAGGGTGTGCGGAGAGGGTGGAGGCGGCGTATGGGGCGGGGTGCAGACGCTTCGACTCGGCGATTGGGGGATTGGGCGGATGCCCGTTCGCCCAGGATGCCCTGGTGGGCAACATCGCGACTGAGGAGCTGATTGCCGAACTCAGGCGGCTTGGAGCGGATCTGCCGGAGCTGCGACCGCTGGATCGGATGGTGGTTGCGAGTGCGGAGATTGCAAGGCGGTTTGGGAGCAAGGTGCAATGACGCAGCGGGCCTACGAGACGATCTCAGTGGAGATGGAAGGCGCGGTGCACGTGGTTACGCTGAATCGCCCGGGGCGGCGCAATGCGATGACCTCCGCGATGCAGGAGGAGCTGATTGCGGCGATGGAGTCCGCTGCCGAGGCAGAGGATTGCGGTGTTTTGATCTTTACCGGCGCAGGCGAGGCGTTCTGCGCGGGGCTCGATCTGGAGCAGCTTAGGGGCGTGATGGAGCGGTCTCCCGCAGAGCACAGGGTGGATGCGGAGCGGATTGCGCGGCTGTTCCGGACTCTTTACGAGCTGCCGGTGCCGACGATTGCGGCGGTGAACGGGGCAGCGATCGCAGGGGGGACCGGGCTGGCGACGATCTGTGATTTCACGCTGGCGGTTCCGGAGGCGAAGTTCGGGTATACGGAGGTTCGCATCGGGTTCGTGCCGGCGCTGGTGAGTGCGTTTCTGGCGTTACAGGTGGGGGATAAAAGGGCTCGGGCTCTGCTGCTGACGGGGCGATTGTTTACGGCGGAAGAGGCTTTTGGATGGGGTCTGGTGAACGAGGTGGTGGCTCGGGAGGATCTTCCAGGACGCTCGAGAGAGCTTGCCAAAGCATTGCTGGCTAACAGCTTGCAGTCGATAGCGGAGACGAAGCGGATGCTTGCGGAGCAGCATCGCGGATGGCTGGATTCGGCTATCGAGGCGGCGCTGCGGGCGAATGCGGAGGCACGGAAGACGCGGGACTTTCGCGAGGGGATCTCGGCCTTTCTCGAGAAACGGAAGCCGGTGTGGGGTAAGCGGCTTGGCGGTTGACGGAGGGAGCGGCAGGCTCCCCGGGTAGACTTCAACCATGAGTGTGACTGTGATGGATGGAGATGCGCGGGTCAGGGTGCGCTATGCGGAGACGGACCAGATGGGTGTGGTGTACCACGCTAACTACCTTATTTGGTTTGACATAGGCCGGTTGGAGAAGATCCGCTCCATGGGTTGTGAGTATCGGGGTATGGAGGCGGAGGGGCTAATGATCGCAGTGGTGAAGGCGAAGGCGCGGTACAAGGCTCCGGCGCGGTACGACGACGAACTGGTGATTCGGACGGAGGTCAGAGACGTTCGCGGGTCGATCATCCGGTTCTGCTATGTTGTTGAGAAGATTGGAGATGGCACGGTTCTTTGCACGGGGGAGACGGTGCACGTGGTAGTGGGGCGGGATATGCAGAGGCGTCGTTTGCCGGAGCGGTATGCCAGCATTTTCCGGGCTGCGCTCAAAGAGGAGACGGCGGCGAACTGAGGCGCAGGTGGTGGGTTTCTGTGGTGTCGGAGTGGTTTTTGTATAGCCGGAACGTGGAGCACGGGTGGTGTTTCGCGGCCGCCAGGGATCGGCGCCGAAATTCAAGCGAGGGTGATGGAGGAGTCTTCGAGGTGTTCACGGAGGAGACGCTCCATGAGGGTCCTCAGGTCTTCGCCGGTCTTAGGGAGGATGAAGGTCTCCGACGGTACGGACCAGTCGAGCTTGAAGCTGGTGGACTGGGCGGAGATCCAGATCTGGCGGATCGGGGTGTTGGGGGTGAGGACGAACTTTCCGGGGCGGTCCTCGAAGAGGATGTTGAGGACGCCGTTCTGCTCCTCGGCTTCGAAGCCTCCGGCCTCTTCGGCGACGATGAGGGACTGCTTGAGCGAGGCGAGGGCGCGGTCGGCTTCACGGCGGAAGGTGGATTCGTCGATCAGGGGCATCGTGGGTCCAGTTTACGGCAAGCTGAGTTGAGCGTGATCCTGGGCTGACTTCCTGAACGAGCTTTGAGCCTCTAGGACTCATGCGGGGCGGATGGAGCCCGAAGGTAACTGTCAAAAGAGGTACTGCCTTCAAAGAAAAGCAGGGGCGGGCCATAGAATTAGTTGGCATCCAAAGCGCAACCGGGTACGTTGCTCTAAAGCTTAAAAATTACGGCTCTCCCCGACTAACTTCAGGAAACTTATCAGGAGAAAAAGCTATGCGAATGAAAGCTCTCGTCTGTGCAGCATCCCTGCTTGCCGGATCGGCTGTGATGTATGCGGCTGAACCAGTGGCGAGCCAGTTTACGATCTCGGAGCAGTCGAAGGTTCCGGGTTTGACGCTGAAGCCAGGAAAGTATTCGATTCGAGTGGTCGACCATCTCTCGGATCGGTTGATCGTCCGGGTTGACAGCGCTCAGGGCGATGCGCATGCGACGTTTCTGGGGATCCAGAACGGCAGCATCACGAAGCCGAGCTCGAGCGGACCGGTGGTGTGGACGAAGAGCCCGAAGGGCGGAACGATTCTGCGCGGGTTTGAGTTTCCGGGCGGTGGATCGGTGGTTGAGTTTGTGTATCCGAAGGCGGAGGCTGTCTCGATCGCCACGGTGAACGATTCCAAGGTTCCCGCGATCGATCCGGCGTCCGAGGGCAAGGTTGCGGATAAGGGGCTGTCGAAGGACGACCTTGAGGTGGTGACGCTGTGGCTGCTCTCGTCGACGACCGTGGGGCCGAACGATGCGAAGCCGGGGATCCAGGCCGAGCGTTACCAGGCGCCGCCGAGCTCGCAGGTTGCGAGTGTTGGCGCGGGGCCGGCGACGGGTGCGGATCAAGCAGCGGACGGAGCTTCGGGATCGCAGCCGCAGCGAACTGCCACGGTGCGCAAGCCGAAGCCGGTGATCGCGAAGCTGCCGCACACGGCGAGCAACATGCCGCTGATCTGGATGCTGGGCGGAGTTTCACTGCTGGGCGCTGCTCTGCTGCGGGCGTTCCGGTTTGGATTCCCAGGCACGAAGTAGAAAGCGAACGTGGCTGAGAGCCATCGGAACCACCGGAACCAAAGGTCGAGAGGGAGTGCGCTTGCACGCGCAGAGTTCCTGCTGTGGATCGTAGGAGCCCTGTGCGTTGGTGCCTGTGCTCTGACGGGGGTACGGGCGATGGCTGCGAGGAGCCAGGCGGAGGCCTTCGGGCGTCAGACCGGGTTCGGGCGGCAGGCGCATGAGGGCAAGAGTCTGCCCTCGGCCTCTCCCGCGAAGCCGCAGTCTGTGCCGATAGCGCCTGCGGATGGGCAGGCGAAGGCGGGCGCGAGCGTCGTGATCGGAAGGCTGGAGATTCCGCAGATCTCGCTTTCGGTACCGGTGATGGCGGACTATGACCCGAACAGCCTGCTTCGCGGGGTGGGTCATATCCAGGGGACGGCGATGCCGGGCGGGCTGGGAACGATGGGGCTCGCAGGACATCGCGATACCTACTTCAGGCCGCTGCGGCGGATCGCGGCAAAGATGGAGATCCGGGTGGCGGATGAGACGGGGATGTATCACTATGAGGTGGACTCGACCGAAGTGGTGACTCCGGAGCAGGTGGAGGTGCTGGAGATTCGATCGCGACCGGAGTTGACGCTGGTGACGTGCTTTCCATTCGACTACATCGGGGCGGCGCCGAAGCGTTTTATTGTTCATGCTCATCTGCTGTCGGCGTCGCCTGACGCTGAGATTTCGCCTGAGGCTGATAGATCGACTGTGGCTAAGAGGTCGCCTGTTGCTGAGAGATAGATCGGCCTGAGGTGTTCTTCGATCTGCCCTGTTCTTCGGACCCTGGGTGGTGGTGTGTAAATGTAGAGGGGTGAGCGGCTGCAAGGAAGGAGTCAGGAGAGGGGCCACGTGACTTAGGTCATGCCTTGAAGGTGCTATATCGCGGGACCAGAACGGAACGGATGATGAGGAAGGCGGCGAACGGGATGCATGGGTCGAGTAGCAGACGGGACCTCCTATCGCTGATCAGAACCTTGGGGGCATCTCCGATGAGACGAAGAGTACTGGCTGGTCTTCTGGCCGCGGCAGCGGTCGCGGCGATTGCTGTGGAACGCAAGACGATGGCGCAGAGCAGCCTGAAGGTGAGCTTCGGTAATCAGGGGGTGCAAGGGATCTCGTACAACGGGGTGGTGCTCGAAGACCTCGCCAGCAATCCTTCCGATGCGTTCCATATCTGGCATATGAAGGTGTCGGACCTGAACGGAAAGCTGATCTCGAGCGACGGATGGGGCGAGAGCAACACCGGGAAGCAATGGGATGCGGGGAGCCAGACGTGGACGTACCGGTTTGCGTGGGGATCGATCGGCGTTCAGTTTGTGCAGAACGGCAACTCGCTTGACATGAAGGTGACGGAGAAGAACTCGGCGAACTCGGGCGTGATTCTAGATGGGGCGGTGATCTATCCGTTTGCGCTGCACTTTCCGAAGCTGCCGAATGGTTTCTATGACGCGAACTATCCGCAGCTGGCCTTCAACACCACGGCGCCGAGCGTGACGGTCGCGGACTTTGGAACCGGCGAGGTCGCGGCGGTTGCGCCCGATGCCACGAAGGCGCTCTACAGCGGGTTCCAGCCGACGGGGCAGACGCTGGCTTACACGCCGATCATCAGCGGGACGTCGCTCGATGGGATGGCGACGTTTCAGCCGCATAACGACCGGCCGGTAGCACCGGGGCAGACGGATAGTTTCACGGTATCGCTGCGGTTCGCGCCCTCGGGAACGCCGGCTGCGAGCCTGGGTGGTGACGCTTACCAGAGCTGGGCGAAGACTTGGCCGGTGCAGCTGAAGTGGAGCGATCGAAGGGTGATCGGGACGGTGTACCTGGCGAGTTCGCCGCAGGGAAATGCGAATCAGCCGGGCGGGTACCCGAATAATCCGCGACGCTACTTCAACGACAGCAATGCGGGCGACTTCGATGTGAGGACGGCGCAGGGGCTCCAGAACTTTCAGGCGAAGGTGCTTCAGCAGGCCGTGAATACGGTGCAGAATCTGCATCTGCTGAATGCGCAGGGGGCGATCACGTGGGATCTGGAGGGCGAGCAGTACCCGCAGGAGACGAGTTATGTGTGCTCGCCGGACCAGATTGCGCAGGTGGCTCCGGAGATGGAGAGCGTGATCCCTAACGGATCGTCGCAGTATGCCGGGATGAAGCTGGATGATGCGTACTTCAAGATCGTGCGCGATGCGGGATTCAGGGTGGGTGTTTGCATCCGGCCGCAGCACTTTACGAAGAACGGCGACGGATCAGCGCAGCAGGTGTATCTCCCGAATGCGAAGGTTGCGGCGGAGATCATCCGGAAGATGAAGTATGCGCATGACCGATGGGGGGCGACGCTGTTCTACATCGACTCGACGGTGGAGACGAATGGGGCGGTGCTCGATGCGGGAATCTTTCAGCAGGCGGCGGCGGCGCTGCCGGATTCGCTGCTGATTCCGGAGGAGAGTACGCCGAAGGACTACGCGTATACCGCGCCGTTCAAGACGTTCATCTTCCATGGCGATCTGGGGACGGACGCCTCGGTGTATGGGTACTACCCGCATGCGTTCAGTGCGAATTTGATCAATGACGTGGACCCGGTGAAGCTGGCGGCGGCGCAGGCTCAACTGACCAGAGCGGTGAAGGCGGGCGACATCCTGATGACGCACGCGGACTATTGGCAGGCGAATAATCCGACCATTGTGCAGATTTACAGGGATGCGGGCGTGAGTGGGCCCGGAAGCGGGGGTGGGCCGAGTCCTGCGCCGACGCCAATGCCTGCACCTGCGCCAACGCCTGCACCTACACCCGAGCCAACGCCTGCACCGGCGCCTGCTCCGTCTCCCGCACCTGCTCCCGCACCCGCACCTGCTCCGAATTTTAGCAAGGTGATGATCCTTTCGCCGTTGGCGAACGACGTGATCTCGGGTGCGGTTTCGGTGGTGGCGCAGGTGAATGTACCGCTCGATTCCGCGGGATCGTACCTGATGGTGGATGGGACAGAGATAGGGACGAGGCGGGTGACGGAGGGACCGTTTCAGTATGCGTTGAATACGGGCGTGCTGTCGAACGGGCCGCATCTGCTGCAGGTGTGGGCGCATGACTCGGCGAATGAGACGGTGCTTTCGGGCGCGGTGGAGGTGACGGTGGCGAACGGGACGGCTGCGATTCCGCCGGTGTCTGCGCCTTCACCAGCACCGACGCCGGCGCCTAATCCAGCACCGACGCCTGGACCTGCTCCGGTGCCTGTGCCTGCTTCGGCGCAGAGCTTTCCGGTGACGTTGACGTATCCGGTGGGCGGGCAGACGGTTTCGGGCGTGGTGTCCGTGAGCGCGCTGATCTCGGCGACGCTGGATTCGGCGGGATCGTATCTGATGGTCGACGGCGTGGAGGCGGGGACGAGGCGTGTGGGGTCGGCGCCGTTCTTGTATGAGCTGGATACGGCGATGCTGGCGGCGGCCAGCCATGTGCTGCAGGTGTGGGCGCATGATACGGGCAACACCACGCTGCTCTCGAACGTGGCGGTGATCACGGTATCGAACTAGATCCGACAGGGATGGCGGAGGAAGCGGTTGCGGCTGGGCTTAGACTAGGGACGCGACCAATTTTAACAGGATGCGTGACCACTACGGATGAGTGAGACGAGCTGGGATGTCTGGCAGATTCTGGATGTGGGAAGCATATGGATGCGGGAGTTCGGGTCTGCGCTGAGCAGGCAGGCGTCGGTGGTGGCGTGGACCCCGGTGATGTCGCGGATGGGGATCTTTTCGGATTGGGAGCGGGTCGTCGAGGTCCCCGAGCCGGCGCTGACGGTGCGCCAGTTTCCGCTGCAGCGAGGGTATGCGCGGGAGTCTTTGCGGCGGCTGGTGCGGTTTGAGGATCGGCTGTTAAAGCGGATGGAGCGTGCGGCCGGGAGCAGGCCTGAGAGGTCGCCGCTGATCTGCTCGACGCCGTTCTATGCTCCGCTGGCGGAGCGGTGGGCGGGGCCGGTGGTGTATTACTCGACCGACCTGACGGCGGAGTATGAGGGGATCGACGGCGGACAGGTGAAGGATCTGGATCGGCGGATGTGCGCGGTGGCGCGGTCGGTGTGTCCGAATTCGACGCGCATCGCGGAGTACTTCGTGAGGGAGGCGGGATGCGACCGGGCGAAGATCACGGTGGTCCCAAATGCGACGCGGGAGAGCAATGTTGCGGATGGTCCGCTGCTCGAACCGGGGTCGCTGCCGGAGGATGTGCAGGATGTGCCGCGGCCGATTGCGGGAGTGATCGGGGATCTGTCGGGGAATATGGACTGGTCGGTGATCGCGGATGCGATGGAGCGGACACCGGAGCTGAACTGGGTGTTTGTGGGGCCGACTACTCGGACGATCGCGGACCGGATCCAGAGCTCCGGACGCGAGCGCGTGATGCGGGGGCGGGCGAGATTCGTGGGAGCGAAATCGTATGGCGAGCTGCAGAGCTATGCGCGGAGCTTCGATGTGGCGGTGCTGCCGTACCGGAAGAAGGAGCCGACCTTCTCGGGCAGTTCGACGCGATTTTATGAGCACCTGACGGCATGCCGGCCGATGGTGGCGACACGCGGGTTTGCGGAGCTGATGGAGAAGGTTCCGCTGCTAGAACTGGTTGATACGGGCGAGGAGATGGCGGCGGCGCTTGAGGAGCTTCGGTCGCGAGGGTTTCGGGATGGATTAGAGACGGCGCGGTGGGAGGCGAGCCGGACGGGGACGTGGGAGGAACGGGCGCGTACGTTGCGGGGGACGCTGGGATAGGACTTGGCTGCCGCGCGGGGGATGCAGGGCAGAGATGTTCGTTCGAAGGATTGCCCCGGGCGGGATGGATGAAGAGTGGCGGCGCCCGATGCGGCTCGCGGCAGCGTGACGGTGGGGGATGGAGTTCGAAGATGATCGATCTGTGGTGCCGATCTGTGGTGCCGATGCTTGGATCAAAGAGGAAGGAGATGACCGGTCAGCACGCATCGGATGTCCCGCGCCGCTTTCACGAGCTCGATGCCATACGAGGGTTGGCAGCGCTCATGGTGGTGTTCTCGCATTTTGTGCTGATATGGCAGATCCCCTGGCGCGACGAACCAGGGTTCCTCTCGTTTTTGCGAGATCCCTTTATTACCGGGCATGAGGCAGTGATGCTGTTCTTTCTGCTGAGTGGATTTGTCTTGAGCCTTCCCTATCTTGGGGCAAACGGCAACCGTACCTGAAATTTATCGCGCGGAGGGTGCTACGAATCTACGGACCGTACCTCTTCGCTCTCGGCCTTGCTGTCGCCGGTGCAGCCCTCTTCCAGCCGCACCCTGGCGTGCATGGTGTCTGGGTCGACCAGACGTGGTCGAAACCGGGCGCCGCCATCGACGTCGAGCTCACCGCAGCTTAGCCCGGAGCTGGAGCCAGGAGGGGCCAAGCGGACCAGAGAAGCGATCAGATGAGAGGTCTCGAACCTGGTCAGGCGGCGCCTGAGATGACGTGGGGTCTGACGGGAGATGCGCTTTTCAGGAAAATATTTTCCTTCTCCTGGATGGCATCCTGAAGGAGATCAAGGACCGGGGTCATGAGCTTGGGTGGGCGGCGCTCGGAGACGCGGGTGAGGGTCAGGTAGCTGCTGCGGCCGATGACCAGGTTCATCTTCCAGCTGGGCTCGGTCTCGCGGGCGATAAACTCCTCGGCGTAGGAGTCGCCGTGGAGGTACATCTGGGCGGAGGCAAAGTGCATGTCGTTGCAGGCCGTCCGAACAACGGTCCAGCACTCGTCCGGGGTGTTTGCGGTGGAGAGGGAGAGCTCGAGCTCCTGAAGGTAGATCTCCTCTTTAACGATGCGGAGGATCATCTTGCGAGAGAGGGTCCGCCGGGCGGCGCTGAGCTCTACGTAGCCGAGGTAGTTGATGCCGGCGAAGACGAGCGAGCAGAAGACGAGGATGGTGAGGCCGCGAATCTGGTAGCTGGCGAAGCTCTGGAGGAGCGAGAGGAAGGCGGCCACGCCGCAGACACCGTAGAGGATGAGGGCGGTATCGCGTGGCTTGAAGCCGCGGGCGAGGACCATGTGGTGGATATGGCCGCGATCGCCCCCGAAGATGGGAGTGTTGCGAAGGAAGCGGCGGCTGATCGAGAGCGTCACGTCCACGAGGGGAAGGGAGAGTGCCATGAGCGGCGCGGCCATGCCGACGAAGGTGCCGCTGTGCTGGCTCCAGATGAGGCCGAAGCAGCCGAGCATGAAGCCCATGGTGAGGCTGCCGCAGTCTCCGAGAAAGATGGAGGCGGGACTGAAGTTATAGCGGAGGAAGGCAAGCAGGCAGCCGACCAGGGGGACGGTCGCCATGGCCAGGCCAACGTTGCCGTGGAGGATGGCGGCGAGCAGGGTGGTTCCGACAGCGAAGAGACCGACGCCCGAGGCCAGGCCGTCCAGGCCGTCGATGAGGTTGAAGGCGTTGCTGCAGCCGATGAGCCAGACGAGGCTGAGCGGAATCGAGATCCAGGGTGAGGCGAAGAGGCCGTGCGCGATGGTGAGATGAGCGCCAAGACCGACGGCGAGGGCGGCTGCGATGAACTGCCCGGCGAGCTTCTGCCTGGGCCTGAGACCGATGAGATCATCGAGCAGGCCGGTGGTGAAGATGACGGCGGCGGCGGGCAGCAGCGACCAGAGCAGCTTGCTGTGCTGGATGGAGATCTTGGCGCCGTGGGGGGCGAAGGCGAGCATGAGGCCGAGCGCTCCCGCGTAGGAGAGCACGATTGGGATGCCACCGATGCGGGGGATGGGCTTGAGGTGGAATTTGCGATCAGTATCGGGGTGGTCCACGATGTTGAAACGCAGGAAGAGATCGCGGCAGAGGGGTGTGGCGACGAGGCAGAGAAGGAAAGCGGTCAATCCCAGACTCAAGATGGCGTACATAAGCAGTATCTCCGAGGTATCAGCGCTGGCTTACGGGCGTGCGATCGTGTTTCGGGGCCGATCCGAGATCGAGCTGCTCTCGGGTTTGTGGAGCGGTGGATGAGGACGCAAGATCCGCATCGAGGATCTTGATGATGCGAGCAACGCCGAGTGGAAGGTCGTAGTGGTCTAGCAGGGCCCGACGAGCGCGCCGGCCCGCTTGGGCAACCTCTGCCGGATTGACGGCAAGGTACTTGAGCAAAGCTGTGAGCGCACCTGAGTCGTTGCAATTGACGTGCCAACCGCAGCTGAAGCGCTCGACGATGCGAGCCGGGGTGGCATCCCTGGGTCCGATGAAGAGGATGGGGCGCCCCGCGGCCATGATGCCGTAGACCTTGCTGGGGACGACGGATCCGCAGCACGCCTCCCGCTGGGTGACCAGACCGATGTCTCCGGCGGAGAGGCTTTCGCTGAGGCTGTCGCGCTGGACGTAAGGGCGGAGCTCGACGGAGGAGAGGCTGTGGGTTTGGCAGAAGCTGGCGAGCTCCTGACGGCGGCCGCCGCTGCCGACGAAGAGGAAGTGAAAGCGATTGTCATCCCGGAGCTGGCGCATGGACTCGGTGAGGGTGTCGAGATCGTGCGCGAGGCCGAGGTTTCCGGAGTAGAGGAGGACGAGCTGGTCGGGATCACCCGGGCGTGGAAGGGGCTGGATGGCTTCGGCATCGGCCCAGTTGTCGGCGACGGAGATGCGGCGAGGATCAAGTCCGCGACGGACGAGCCGCTGCTTCATGCACTCGCCGAGGGCGATGATGCCGTCGGCGCGGCGGCGGGAGAGATCGGCGAGGAGGCCGGTGAGGCGATCGGCGAGGCCGCCTGCCTTGAAGTAGTTGAGATCGATGGCGACGTCGGGGTAGACGTCCATCTCCCAGATGAAGTGGCGCGATCCGCGGAGGGTGCTGATGAGGGTGCCGAGCAGCGAGAGCAGAGGGGGCGTGGTGAGGGTGAGGACGAGATCGGGCTTGGGAAGGGTGAGGCCACGGACGGCGGCGGAGAGGAAGAAGGACAGGTAGGAGAGGACGCGGCCGACCTTGCCGCGGACGAAGGGAAGAGCCTTGACGCGGTGGATCTCGACCGGCGGTGGATCGCCGGCGGCGGAGATGGCGTAGCCCCCATCGGCCGAGATGGCGTAGACGGTATGGCCACGGCTGGCGAGGCCGCGCGCAAGGTCGGTCAGAAGCTGGCTGGTGGCTGCGGAATCGGGCCAGAAGAACTGGTTGAGAAGAAGGATCTTCAACGGACTGCCTCGACCTGCGGATGGGCGGAGCCGGTGGGCCGGATGACGCGTTTTTTGAGGAAAACCGCTGGATTTCCCGCGTAGATTTCAAAGTCCGGAACGGTTCCGGAGACGACGCTTCCGGCGGCGGCGACCGCGCCATCGCCGAGCACGGCGCCGGGTGTGAGGATGGAGAAGGCACCGGCCCAGGCGCCGTCGTTGATCTGAATGGGAGCGATCATGAGGCCGAAGCCGGGATCACTCCAGTTGTGATTGCCGGTGCAGAGGTAGGCGCCTTGAGAGAGGCAGCAGTTGCTGCCGATGCGGACGGTGGTGAGCGAGTCGATCCAGACGCGTTCGCCGATCCAGCAGTCGTCCCCGATGACGAGGTGCCAGGGGTACTTGACGTTGACATCGTGGCGAACGACGACGCGCTCGCCGATGCGCGCGCCGAAGAGCCGAAGGAGCGAGACGCGGAGGGCGGACGAGGGAAGCAGGTGAGAGCGGAAGAGGGGGGAGCCGAGGACGAACCAGGCGGCGCGCCAGAGCGAGGACCGGCCCGGGTTGTACCAGGAGTTGTCATAGGTTCCGAGGCGGATCTGGCTCATGGCATCCTCTGCGGGGTGACGATCTCGACGCCGCTTGGGTAGGCGCCGCCCGCGACCCAACGGTAGATTTCAGCCATCCGCTCCGAGACAGTCGACCAGTTGTATCGAGTGAGCACCAGGTTTCGGCCGCGGCTTCCGATCTCGGAGTTCGCGGATGCTGAGTTCGATAAAAACTCTCTTATTGCTGACGTAAGCTGGCCCACTTCGGATTGGATCTGCCATCCGGCTTCGAGCTCTTTCACCTCCGGGAGATTGCATTGTTCGGTAACGATGACCGGAAGGCCTAAACCCATGGCCTCGAGGACGGAGACGCTGAGGCCTTCGGAGTAGGAGGGAAGCACGAAGGCCTCGGCCGCGGCCAGAGCACTCCACTTGAGATCGTGGCGAAGCATGCCGGTGAAGAGCACGCTGGTGCCAAGTCCCTTTTCTAGGATAAGTTTTTCGATGTTGGCGCGGGTGCCTTCGAAGTCTGGACCGGCAAGAACGAGGTGCGCCTCGGGATATTTTTTTGATAAGTGAGACCAGGCCTCAATGAGTAGGTTGAGACCCTTTTTGAAGTGAATTCTTCCGAGAAACAGGAGAATTCTTTTCCCATTCAGCGCAGGAAACTGCGACATGAAAAGCATGGGATCGACCGAGTTAGGGATGGTGACGCCGTTGGGGATGATGGCGATGGGTCCAGTCGCACCGAAGCGACGGTAGTCCTGTGCTTCCGCGTGGGTCAGGGCGTGAAGGCAGGCTGCTCCTCGGACGTTGGCACGTTCGAACAGGGCCGCGTAGATCTGTTTTTTCAAACGCTTATTGGTGAGGGCCCAGGTCTCGAGCATGCCGTGAGCGGATAGGATGTATGGCTTGCGAAGAGCTCGTGCCGTGGGTGCGGCGATGGCGGTGCTCTGCTCCCAGAGGCCATGGATGTGGACGCCGTCCGCCGCCCTGACGAGATTCCTGAATTTATCGCGGAGGGAGCGGTTCTGAATCCACTGGCCACGGCTGGCGGGCCACTCTGTGAGGGCTAGATCCGGGTAGCTGCTAGGTAGAAAGAGTTCACCTTTTGTGCAAAATGCTGCTAAGTCGATCTTTATTTTATTTGCAGATGCCAGGCGCGAACTTAGTTGAGGCACGACCGAGCTGAGGCCGCCGTATCTTGGATCGAGGTGCGACACCACGGTGAGCCAATTCCCGTCCGCGAGCTCTCCGGGTAGAGCATTAGAAGCGGAGCGATCCCGAATTGGCTCTGAGGCGGAAGAGAGGATCACGTGGGCTAACTCCAGTGCGGCAGGTGCAGCAAATAAATTACAAGCCTAGACATTTCAAAGTTATCAGCGGACCCTCGGCAAGTGAAGCTTTGAATGGACCGAGTTACCTAAGAAGTCGGGACATATTACTTGCAGATGCAAGGAATGGGAATCTACAGTTCGGCGAGTTGTGCGACCTCCAGACCGAAGTTCGCGGGCGAGTAGGGCGTGATGATTTCGGACGAGTGCGAGCGCATGGAGAGAAGGAGTTCAGGCGCGGCATTGCTGACCCTGTGGAGGCAGGAGAGGAGCTGACCTTCGGCGGAAGGATCAAAGGTGAGGCCGTTGCGGTCTGCGTGGACGAGATCCTCGACGCACCCACAGCGATTGGAGACGATGACGGGTAGGCCGGCGGCCATGGCCTCGTTGACGACAAGGCCCCATGGCTCGCGGCTGCTAGGAAGGACGAAGCAGCCGGCAGAGGCGTAGAAGACGGGCAGGTCGCGCGAGGTCCTGTGACCGGCAAAGTAGAGGTCCTGGGCGAAGGGGGCGAAGTCGGACTGTTGGACGAGGGAGCGGAGCGGCTGAGCTTCGGGGCCGTCGCCAACCAGGACGAGAGGCCAGGAGCCTCCGTTCTCGCGATAGCGGAGCCAGGCTTCGACGAGGCCGCGGACGTTCTTCTCTTCGGCGAGACGACCGACGTAGAGAAAGTAGGTTTCGGGGAGGTCGAAGTCGCCGCGTTCGCTGCGTGCACTAGGTTCCCTGCGGTCGCCGCTGGCCTGGCGAAGGGCGGCGGCCTGACTGGCGATCGCGGTGTTGTCGACGACGTCGTAGAAGCGGCCGATGCGATCAGCGGGAAAGCCGAGCTGCTGGAGGTAGCGCCGATGGGCGACGCCGCCGGTGATGGCGGAGTCGAACAGGGTGCGGATGAGGAGTGACTTGAGGGTCTCCTTCCAGGGGACGCGCGCGTGATCGTCGGCGGTGCTCTCCGTCATGAGGATCGAGGTGCGTTGGTGCAGCTTTGCCCAGAGCGCGGCGGCGACGGCGGGCAGGGTGTAGTAGCCGGGGACAAGGACGACGTCAGGGTCGAGGCGGGTGAGATGGCTCCAGAGCTTACGCGCGAGGCGAAGCTGGCCCGCATCGGCCCAGCTGCTTCGGGGCATGAGGGTGTCAACGGGGAGGTCGGCGGGGAGGTCTTCGCGGAACTTGAGACCGGTGTGGACGCCGACACCGCCGACAAGCTCTATGCCGCGAACGCGACCGGCCAGGGTGGGTGCCGCCATGAGGCCGCGAAAGCGTGCGACGTGGTAGGCGTACCAGTCGATCCAGATGACGGCGACCTTGCAGGGGCCCGGTTGGGCAGCGGTGCTCCGCGGCGAGCGATCAGGCACGGTTGACTCCGCGGCCGATCTGAGGCGTCAGCTCACTCAGGGGGAGGATCGAGCTCTGGCGGCGAGACGATCGACGGGGAAGAGTCGACGGCGCTTTGAGGGCCCAGCGCCAGGTAATCCAGCAGGGGATGGACAGCAGGAGGGTGCGGAAGATGACGGCTTCCATGGTCTGCATGACGAGGTAAATGGACAGCGCGGAGAGGATGACGTACTGGCTCGACCAGGGGCCACCGCGGGTGACGGCTTTTTGCCAGACGAAGCCGTAGACCCAGCCGAGCGCGGCCATGGCGGGGATGGCGAGCCACCAGACTTCAACGAAGAGATCGGCGATGATGCCGGGTGCGGATCCGGAGGCGCCGACCCATCCGAGCGCATCGCCGAAGCCCTCGCCGGTGCCAGCGTTGTGGAGCAGTTCGGGAACGCCGAAGTCCTCGTACTTGGTCGGCCAGATGGCGCTGGGGATGGGACGGACGAGGATCTGCGCGAGGTAGCGGCGCATCCAGAAGTAGTGGTCGCGGCGCTCGGCGGAGAGGACGGTGCCGGCTCCGTAGATGTATTCGTTGCCGGTGTCGGGCTTCTCGACGATGTTGCCGACGTCAGTCGAGAGCTCGAAGCTGGAGCCGAGATAAATGTTGTTTCGATTTGTAACCAGAAAGAGCACAAGCCAACCGAGGCACAGGCCGAGGGCCCCGACGGCGAGGATGGGCGGGCGCTTCCTGCGGTTGATGTACCAGCCCATGAGGACGATGAGGGCGAAGGCGAAGGTGGGTCCGCGCCGGGCCATGAGCAGGGCTTGCGAGAGCCAGGGGAAGCCGTATAGGCCGATGAGGACAAGGGCAGGGATGCGCGGACCGCCGGCGGAGAGCGAGGTGACGGCGAGGAGGACGCCGGTGAGGAGGAGGAGGCTGCCATCGCGGACATAACCGCTATCATCCCAGCCGCCGGAGTAGGAGGCGCTGTAGGCGTTGACGAATCCGCCGACGTTGATGATGGAGATGCCCCAGCAGACCAGGCCAATGGTGCCGGCGATGGCGGCGCCGAAGAGCAGGCGGCGGCAGGCGATGGGGGAGAGGCGTGGGACCTCCGCGCGGCGCCGCGAGCGGAGACGGACACCGGTGGCAAGGCAGGCGAGGACGAAGGCGAGAATACCGCAGACGTTGAGGGTCTGGACGTGGGTGAGCTGATCGGTGTCGAGGAACTGCGTGAGGGCGCCGTTTGAGGCGAGCTTCCAGGGCATCCAGCCATAGAGGAAGACGAGCATGGGGCCGATAAAGACGAGCGGGTGGAAGACGTCGCGACTGCCATCGAGCGCGCAGAGGACGCCGAGGACGGCGATGGCGACGGCGAGGAAGAGGAGGAGCTCAAACATCGGTCAGACCGCCTTCCCGACGGTATCGTCCGCCGCAAGGAAGGTGCTGACGGCGGAGACGATGCCGGAGCGGAAGCGATCCCAGGTGAAATGCTCCGCGCGCAGACGGGCTTCGCGGCCCATGAGGGACAGGTCGGAGCGGTGGGTGATGGCCCAGTCGATGTGATGGGCGAGGAGGTCGGGGCGGCGGGGTTCGACGACGAAGCCCTGGGTTCCGTGTTGGATGAGATCGGGAGCGGCGGTGGACGTGGTCGAGAGGATGGGGAGGCCGCTTGCGAGCGATTCGAGCAGGACCTGGCCGAAGCCTTCGGCGACCGAGGGGAAGACGAACAGGTCGGCGGCCTGGTACTGCGCGACGAGTTCCCGGGCGCTGACGTCGGGGCGGATGTCGATCTGGATTTTGGTTCGGGCGGCAAAGGGCTTGAAGAGGTCGAGCGAATCGACGACGCGGCCGCAGATGGTGAGGTGAACGTTTCGGGTGTGGAGGAGGCGCAGAGCTTCAAGCAGGTACTTGATCCCCTTGCGCTGGTTGATGCGGCCGACGAAGAGCAGGCGGAGCGGGCCGGAGGTGTTGGAGCGGCGGTAGGGCGCGGGGGTGAAGCGGGAGGAGTCGACGCCGTAGGGGACGACGGTGACGGCGTGGGGGGAGGCGCCGTGTTCGACGAGGGTGGAGCGGGTGAAGGTGGAGGCGGCGAGGAAGTGCGCGGCCATGGTGGTCTCGCGGACGAGGTGCTGAAAGTCCTCTTCGGGGAGGGCGAGCTCCCACTCCTGTTTGAGGGAGGCGGCGCAGTCGGGATGGGCGATGAGCTCTTCGGTCAGGATGCGGCGCATGCTGGCGGGATGCGGGTGCAGCTGGAAGAGCATTCCCGGTTTGGGAAAGTGGGAGAAGGCGTCGTAACCGTAGTAGCTGTAGCTAAGGAGGCCGGCTCCGGTGCGGGCGGCGAGGCGGCCGGCAGTGCGGCCGAGAGTGGCGTCGGTGGATCGGGTGAGGCGACGGCGAAGGGGAAGAGGGACACGGGGGAGCTTATCGAGGAGCAGGTTGGCGAGTCCGGAGAGGGCGCAGAGATGGACATGGGAGGAGGGCAGGTGGGGCTCGCTGCGGCCCAGGAGCATGGCGCGGAGGGAGGCGGGGAGGCGGGGTTGGAGGGCGCGGGCCCAGGGGCGATCGGAGGGCCAGAAGAGGTCGGTGACGAGCGCCTCGAGCATGCCGGCGTCCGAGAGCGCGCGAGCGACCTGGTAAGCGTCGCGAGCGCCACTTTGCACGAGGACCGCCTTGCGTACCGGCAGCGGTGTCTCCGTAGCGGTGAGGCCGGGTTGTGGGAGTGTTGTGGCCATAGCAGTCAGTGGTGTGGAGCTGAGGGATGCAGAGGAGTGCTTTGGGATTGCCGAGAATAATGGTGCAAGCGAGAGGCCAAACTCGGTACGGGTCGCGAGATTAGACCGCGTGCATACCTCGCCGACGCAGGATGCGACTCGCTGCAGAGGTTACGAAGGTTAGGGCGCGTCGGATGGCTGCGGGTGCCGGGAGCCAGCGGTGCCGTTTGCCAAGGAGGAAGAGCGCGGAGAGCGAGAGGACGACAAGCGCCGTCATGGCCAGGGTGATGGATCCGGTGAGCGATGGATGGGAGGCGCGGAGGAAGGCCAGGGCGACGAGGGCCACCGTGGTCGAGGCGCTGAGGAGGAAGACGGTGGTCATGCCGGCGGGGACGGAGTCTTTGCGGACGAGGGTGAGGAGAACGAGGGCCGCGGCGAGGATGTGGGCGAAGAGGTAGATGAGCATGCCGGTGGCGGCGGTTCCGCCGTGGAGAAGAAAGACGCTGGCCGCCGTGGCGACGACGATGGCCCAGACGGTGTTGAGGATGCCGGTGATCCGGATGGAGACGATGGACAGGCGGGCGGCGGCGGGAGCGTTGCCCATGTGCATGACGGCAATGGCGATTCCGATAGCTGCCGTGACGGCGGCGGCGGCGTAGCTGTGCCCCCAGAGGAGCGAGAGCGCCCAGGGCATGACGATGATGCCGACGGACGCGAGCAGAAGGGACGCAAAGGTGGCGGCGTAGGTGCAGAGCGCCATGACGTGGTGTGGAGTTTTGGTGGCTTCGCCGCCGGGGTCGGCCATGATGGCATAGCTGCTCTCGGTGAGGAGGCCGGGAGCGAGGCCGACGAGGTTGCGGAGCTGGCTGGCGACGGCAAAGAAGCTCATCTGGACGAGCGAGGCGTCGGCGCGGGCGACGAGGGTCGTGAGCCACCAGCCGGCAAGGTTAGCACCGACCAGCCCGGCAAGCTGCACGAAGCCGAAGGACCAGACTTCGCGGAGGATGGGGCCGAGGGGAAGGGCAGGGGCGGAGGTGCGCGGGGCGAAGAGGCCGAGAGGCCGCGCCAGAAGCAGGCAGGCGATGACAGCGGTGGTGGTGATGAGGCCCTGCGAGACGATCATGCTAATGGGGCTGTGCATGGTGGCGGCGAGGGGGACGAGCGAGACCATGCCGACGCCGACGATGAGCGAGAGGAGGACGAGGGCAGACAGGCGTCGCTGACCGACGAAGAAGCCGCGGGCACACTCGAGCAGGATGATTCCGGCGGCGGAGAGGGCGGCCCAGCGGAGGAGGCTGGTGAGGCCGACATTGCCGAGCAGGTGAGCGATGGGAGCGGCGCCAAACCAGAGGCCGACGGCCCCGAGGACGGCGGAGACGAGGGAGACGATCGCGAGAGCGCGGGCGAGGGTGGTGTAGCCGGGCGTGCCGTGCTGATATTTTCCGGAGAAGCGGGCGGCGGTCGATCCGATCTGGCCGGCGGCGTAGGTGGAGATGTTGTTGGCGGTCGAGATGGCGAGCGAGTAGGCGCCGAAGGTGGCGAGGCCACCCAGACGGGCGGCGAGGATGTTGGCGATAAAGCCCATACCGCGCTCGATGACGATGCCGAGGCCGAGCGCGGAGGTTCCGCTGATGAGGTGCTTCGCGACGTCGCTCGAGACGGCGGGCTGCGGGTGTGGGGTTTGCGGGCCTGGGATCTGCGGGCCTGGGATTTCCAGGTCTGCGATCTGCGGGTCTGGGATCTCCGGACGGGTCTTGTGGATATCGGAGATGGGGGCGTCAGGGAGCAGGGGCTCCGGAATGAGCGAGTCGCTGATTGCCGGATCCGAAAGGGCCGTCGACTTCATCAGCCGACCATGGCCTTTTCGTTGGCTTCGATCTGCTGCTTGTAGCGGTAGTAAGAGGAGTAGTAGCCGCTCTTGCCTTCGGCGGAGGGGTCGAAGCGGTTGAGGATCGTGCCGACCAGCCGAACGCGATCGTGATCGAAGAGGTTGCGTGCGTCCTCGGCCTCATCGCGGCTGGTGCTGGCGGCGCGAAGGACGAGGATGGCGCCGTCGGCCTGGCGGGCGACGATACGGGCGTCGGCCATATGGAGCATGGGCGGCGTGTCGACGAGAATCATGTCGAACTCGCGGGAGAGGCGGGCGAGCAGGTCGCCGACCAGGGGAGAGTGGAGGAGCTCGACGACCTCTTCGGACCCGGTGCCGGAGGAGAGAAGAGAGAGGTTCGGGATCTTTGTGGGTCTGCAGAAGTCGGTGATTGGAGCGTTCGCCATGTCGATCTCCTCGCGCAGAAGATTGCGGAGACCGATCTCGTTAGGCATGTTGAGCGCCCGGTGCAGGCCGGGCTTGCGAAGGTCGGCGTCGATGAGGAGGACGCGGCGTTTGGACTGGCTGAGAGCGACGCCGAGGTTGGAGGTGACGGTGGTCTTACCCTCGCCGGCGTTAGGGCTCGAGACGACGTACACGCGGGCGCGCCGGGTGGCGGCTTCCGAGAGCAGGAGGGAGAAGGTGGTGTTGCGATAGGCCTCGGCGACGATCGAGAAGTGATCTCCCCAGCGGGCGATGGCGAGGGCGTTGCCCTGGGGGGTGTCGAGTTCGACGTCGCGAACCAGGGATCGAGCGGCGTTGATGGACGCGACGACGGATTTACGCTGCCCGGTGTCGGAGGTGGGAATGACGCCGAGCTCCTGGACGTTGAGATAGCGGGGCGCGTCGCCAGGCAGGCGGAAGACCTCGGAGCTGCGGTCCTTGAAGAAGGCGAGGCCGATCCCGAAGGCTGAACCAAGCAGCAGACCGATGCCGGCTGCGGGCACGCGCCGGGGGGAGACGGGGATCTTGGGGCTGCGCGCGCTGTCGACGATGCGGATGGTGGTCGCCTGCATGGCGGAGGCGAAACCTGCCTCCTTGGCGCGCCCGAGGAGCGTCTGGTAGAGCTGCTGCTCGCTCTCGACCTCACGCCGAAGGAGGTTGACCTTGGAGGCCTGTCCGAGGTCGGTGGAGACGCTCTGCATCTGTGCGTTGTAGGCGGCGCGGAGCAGGGCCTCGCGGTGGCGCGCGGCCTCGAACTCATTGCTCATCCGACTGGTGCTGGTGCTGCGTTCGGCAGCCATCTCGGCCTGGACTTCCTTGATCTGCGAGCGGAGATGGATGACCTTCGGATTTTCTTCGGTGAGTGGAGGGACGATCTCGGCGACCTTATTCTGAAGGTCGGCGAGCTGCTGCTGCAGCTGACGGTAGGCGGGGTTGTCGAGAACGCTTGGAAGGGAGGTGGGAGAGGCGGAGCTGGCCACGCCGGTCTGCGCCTCCTTCTCCATGCGATCGGCCTGGGCCTTGACGAGCTCGGCCTGCATCTGGCGCAGACGGTCCTCGCCGACGCTGTTGCTCTCCGGGCTGAGCATCAGGCCGTTGCCGCCGGTTGCGATTTCGAGCTTCTTCTGCGACTCCTCGGCCTTGAGGCGAACGTCGGCCACCTGGCGGGTGAGCCAGTCGCTGGTTCGCTGGGCCTCGGTGCTGCGGACTTCGAGGTCTTCGTCCTTGAACTCCTGGGTGAGCGTATTGCAGAACTTGGCGGAGAAGGCTGCGTTCCACGAATCACAGGTGATCTCGACCAGGCGGGTTACTCCCAGGGGCTTGACCTTGACCTGGCGGGCGGCGTCTTCAATGAGGGCCTGGTAGGCCAGGGGCTCGCTGCGCGAGATATGGAGGGCGCGCTTGAACCGGGAGACGAGGTCGTCGCGCTCGATGAAGGTGGGGTGCGGCTCGGACTGGAGCCGGGTTACGGTGCGATCGAGGAGGGTATCGCTCTGCAGCAGTTTGATCTGGGTCTGGACGTAGGTTTCCGTGGACGAGCTCTCGGCGCCGCCGGTGGGCGAGAGGGTGTTCATGTTCATGAAGTTCCCGTTCAGGTTCTGGATATCGAGCGAGGTGCGCGCGCGGTAGACGGGAAGGGTATTGAGATTGAACAGAAGGCTGAGGAGAACACCGGCGACCGCGCACAGGGCGATGACCCAGCGGAAGCGGGTGAGTGTGCGGAGGTAGTCGAGCAGGAGACTAGAACTGCGGTCCTGGACGTCGTGGCGCTCGGGCCGGTTTTGACGTTCCGGGTCGGAGGGCGGTCCCTGGTAGGAGTTTCGATCCAGCTGCGTGGGCAGTGGCGACGTGTGTCTCAGGGTCGGGTCGAACTGTAGCCGATCATTCATATCATTTCCCTTAGGGAGCAAAGTCTTCGATCTGTTCCGAGGCCCAGAGATCACTCAAGATGTTCAACGACGGTAGACGGCAATACCGGTGGCAGCCTGGAGGATGGCCTCGGCGGCGCGCCGGGAACCCGACTTCATGACGCTGTTGGGTATAAAAAGGACGTCGTTCGCAAACAGGGGAACGTCGGGATTCTGACCGGCCAGGATCTTCGAGATATCGACCGGGATCTCCTTCGGTTTGCCGTCGCCGCCGGGCGTGGGACGAAGGATTCTGGCGCGATTTGGAGACGCATCGTGGTCGAGGCCTTCGGCGAGCGAGAGCGCTTGAAGGATGGAGATGGTGGGATGCGAAGAGAGCGGGAAGCCGCCCGCCCTTTTCACATCGCCGACGACATAGACGATGTCGGCCTTGGGGACAGAGACGACGTCGCCCGGCCGGATGAAGATGTTCTCGGAGGGTGTGGCCGCGGTAAGGAGGTCGTCGAGCGAGAGGGAGACGGTGCTGAAGCCGCCGGTGCCGTCGACCTTGGAGCCGGTGACCGGAAGCGCTCCCCACTTCATCTGGCGGGTGAGGATGACGCGGGAGCCCGCATCGGGTTTTAAACCGCCGGCGAGCGAGAGGACGTCAATCAGGCGTCGCGGACCGGGAAGCGGATGAATTCCGGGGGTGTTGACAGAGCCGAGGACGGAGACGGTCTGGTTCTGATTCTCGGAGAGGTTGAGGGTGACCTGGGGGGCGCTGATGTAGCGGCTCAGCTTGCTGCTGAGGGTGTCTTTGAGCTGATCGATGGTGAGGCCGCTGGCCTGGATCCTGCCGACCATGGGAAGGTCGACGAAGCCGTTGGGATCGATGCGAACGGACCTGTCGGTAAACTCTTCCATGTCGACGACGCGAATGACAACCTGATCTCCCGGACCGAGGGTGTACTCGGCGGTTGCGGGCTGTTGTCGCGGAATGAGCTCTTTTTGAGCCCACGCGTTCGCGAAGGCCAGCGAAATTGCAGCATGGAGTGCAACAGAACGGAATCTGTGGAGAATGGACATAACCCTCTTTGAGAGAACCAGCCGAGCAACAGCAGAAAGCCCTACAGCCGTTGGGGAGTTGCTAAACCTCCCACAAACGGAACGAATCAAAAGACGTGCCAGATCTAACCTTCACGGACCAATCCTGCGACCTACCCTGAGCCGACCTTGACGGCCGACATTCAACATCAGGACTTCAGAACCGCCGCAGGGCAGTCCCTAAGTGATGGGGCTCCCCAAGTGCGATGCAAGTCCCCGTGCAGGGTGAACGCAAGGCCTGTTCAAGCGCCGGATGGTCCGTAGTTCAAACTATAAGGCAGAGTCAGGCAAATCCATGGAACATTGAGAGCGAAGTCCGTGACCTGTAAGAGTTACGTTCCGAAACGGGAGTGGAGTAGAGGTCCGCTGCAATCTTTAGTAACTCTTATCGGGGATCCAGGCGCTTGGCATCCCAAGGATGCTCCCAAATGCAGAAAGCGGCCGCCTCCCTGGCCAGCCGCTTTCCTTGAATCTTCAATTTCGGACTTACTGTGAGGGGATTGACGCCTGACTGGGGGCTGACAGATCACCCGGTGCGAGGCGAGTGAGCTTTTCCCGACTGACGGAGAAGGGGTCCGAAGGTGCAAACTCTGCATCGCCTATGATCTTTCGGGCAGTGGCCAGCGCCTGCGCGACGACCTGATCCATGTTGTAGTAGCGATAGGTTGCGAGCCGGCCCACAAAGTGAACGCCTTCCGCCTTCTCCGCTAGCTCCCGGTAGCGAACATAGATGGCGGCGTTCTCGGGCCTTGGGATGGGGTAGTAGGGGTCGCCCTCAGACTTCGGATATTCGAAGACGACGCTGGTCTGAGAGCTTTTCTGCCCGGTCAGGTACTTGAATTCCGTGACTCGGGTGTAAGCGTGATCGTTTGGATAGTTAACAACGGGTGCACTTTGGTACTGTTCACGATTGAAGGTCTGATGATCGAAGGCTAGCGAGCGATAGGGCAGTTTGCCGAAACGATGATCGAAGAACTCGTCGACGGGGCCGGTGAAGATGGTCTTGATGCCCGGGTAGATCTTTCTGATCTCGCGGTAGTCGATGCCGAGGGCCTGTTCGATATTGGGGTGATCGAGCATGCGCTCGAAGAGCCGGGTATAGCCGTGCCGGGGCATGGCCTGGAAGGTATCGGTAAAGTAGCGATCGTCGCGGCTGAAGCGAATGGGGATGCGGCCGGCGACGCTCGAGTCGAGCTGCGAGGGGTCGAGTCCCCATTGCTTGCGGGTGTAGCCCTGGAAGAACTTGCTGTAGAGATCCCGTCCGATACGGCTGACGACGATGTCTTCCGAGGTCCGGATCATGGCTGGCGTCTCGACCCGCTCGGCGAGAAATGCCTGCATGCCGGCAGCATCGAGCGAGAGGTTGTAGAGCCGGTTGATGGTGTCGAGATTGATCGGGATGGGGAGAAGCTGACCGTCGATGCTGGCGAGCACGCGATGCTCGTAGTCGCGCCATTCGGTGAACTGCGAGAGGTACTCCATTACATCGGCGCTGTTCGTGTGGAAGATATGCGGGCCGTAGCGATGGACGAGGATGCCGGCCTGATCGTAGTAGTCGAAGGTGTTGCCGCCGACGTGATTGCGCTTGTCGATCAGAAGGATGCGCTTGTTCCTTACCGTTGCCAGGCGTTCCGCCAGCACACTTCCGGCGAAGCCCGCGCCGACGACGAGATAGTCGTAGGAGTTATGGCGAAGCGGCGCCTGGGTTCGGGGTGTGATGTCGCGGGCCACGCGCGGTGTGGCGCCATGAGGGGAGATGGAAGTGGGCGACAGGTCAGGATTGCTGTTCGAGAGAACGCGATCGACTTCGGACCACATGGCCTTCCAGGTCTTGTCCCAAGAGGTGGTCTGAAGCTTCTCGGCCACTTGCGAGTGCCAGGCCCGTGGTTTGGGCGCCAGGGACTGCTCGATGGCCTCGGCAAACTCCTGGGCACTGTGCGCGATCGCGACCAGGCCGGATTCGCCGTAGCCTCGGACCACGTCGTAGATGGCGGTCGAGACGACTGGCTTCGCGGCGGCGAGATACTCCGGGGTCTTGGTGGGACTGATGAAGTGGGTGGATTCGTTGAGGGCGAACGGAATGAGAGCTACATCCCAGCCGGCGAGGTAGGCGGGGAGCTGGTCATAGGATTTCGATCCGAGATAGTGGATGTTGGCGGCTTTGGGAAGGGCGTCCGGATCGATCTTGACAACAGGGCCGATAAAGACGAATTGGACCTCGGGCTTGAGGCGTGCTGCTTCGGCCACGAGCTGGAGATCGAATCTCTCATCGAGAACTCCGTAGAACCCGGCGCGCGGGCGGGGAATAGAGACCTGATCCTCAGGTTCCTGGCTGGGTGCGCTGGCGAAGTGATCGGCATCGATGGAACTAGGAAAGGCGTGGACGTTGGGGTGCCGGTCGCGCTTTGCCTCATAAAGCCGAAGCCCGCCGGTGAAGACGACGTCAGAGGTAGCAAAGAGCTGTGCTTCGCGATCGAGAAGCTGGGGCGGAGCGCCGAAAAAGCCGCTGAGCTCATCCATGCAGTCGTAGACCGTAGCCGCCACGGGCAGATTCGCCGAGAAGCCGAGTGCCATGGGGGTGTAGTACCAGCGGACCGGCCGATCGATGTGCCTCTCCTCGCAGAAGGACCGGAGCAGATTCCCCTGGAGAAGCTCGGCGTCCGCTCCGGTGGGAAGGTGTGGGCGAATCACCCAAAGATTGCTGGCCTTCTGCATGACCTCAAGATGTTCCGAGATTCCGGGCTCAAAGGTGGGCTCTTCCCAGAAGAAGACCCGCCGATCCTGCGCGCACCGGCTCAGGAGATGTTGCGGACGCTGATAGACGAAATCCCAGCGCAGATGGCTGAAGCAGAGAAGGTCAACCGGCGTGGCGCTGCCCGAAGGTGTGCTGCTGGAGCGAGTGAAGCCTCGATTTGTCTTGGGTGTCTGCAAAGGGATTCCCGGGCAACAGAATTTTTGTTAGGGTCGAACGTTGAATATCGGATATCTGCGGAACTTAGATCATTTGATGTGAAAACAGACTTCTACGTTGGGTGCAGCGACAATCCCGTAAAGTGATGTAGCGCTAAACTGCCGTAAAGCTTTGCTTTGCATCAAATTTTGAGTCGGCGGCAACGCCACAGAGTTTTCGAAAACTACAGGTACGCCATCGCATGGATGCAACCTCCCGTTGAAGATCAGCGTTATCTCTCCCCATCGCGGCCATGCGTGCTTCTCCTTGGGGTTATCCCTCATCCGGTGGGCACGTGCTGGGCACCACATCCGGCTGGTGAACTGTTTCACACGAAGTAACGACGCTCCCTTCTCGGACGCGGACACGGTTCATGCGAACGATCGCACCTCTTACGTCTCGGCGATGCGCGAAAGAGAAGACGACATCTTCTTACGGCGAGTGCCCGGATCAGAGAAGGTAGATCTAAGGCTAAAAGACGCGCCGATCCGCCTCAGGTGTGGAGTGGATGCGGTGTGCGATCGTGCTGTGGACGATGCTGATCCTGCGATCGCCAAAATCCGGGCCGCTTTGGAGAAGCGAATGGTTCCGGAGCCGGGGGAGATATTTCTCCTACCCTTAGGGGTTGGCCATCATGTTGATCATAGCACGGCAAGGGAAGCGGTACTTCCCCTCGTGCAGGGACTGGCGTTCGGCTTCTACGAGGATCAGCCTTACGGATCGCGTGCGGGCGCGGAGCAAGAGGCTAAGGATCTAGCGGACGAGCTTGCACGGCGTACCGGTGGGCGGATCTCTCCAATGATCTGCCGGAGCGATGTGGGAGCGGGGCCGGCGAAGCGGGAGTTGGTTGGAATCTACGCTTCGCAGATCGATGCACAGACGGCGGATGCGATGGCTCGATCAGCGGAGAAGCTCCCCGGTGAGCGGGTATGGGCGAGCGCGCGCCTGGCACTGCTGGTCGAGGCGGGGATCTTGGGTTGGTCAAGTGCTTTCACCGGATAGGGTGCGTTGAGGGGCCTCGGGAATCGCGCCTGCGCGCCATGAAGTTCAGGGCGCCATGCAATTCATGGTTCCAGGTGAAAGAGTCTCTGCTGAGCGCGGAGCTCTCCGGCGAGGTGCTTGCGAAGGCGGCGCTCACCCCAGTTCTGATCGACGTGAAGGAGGCCGCAGGGGCAGTGCCGGTCGTCGTCCCAGCCCGGGTAGTCCATGACGGGGTAGAGGCAGATTCCGACGATGTCTGCGCCTGCGAGTTGCGCCTGACGGACCTCGGCTGAGACGTAGCCGAGCCAGCCGGCGCCGGCATCTCCTTCGGCACCGGTCTCGCTAAGAAAGAGTGGCCGCTTATAGCGTTCCCAGGTTTCAAGCAGCATATGGTGGAGCGGACGATGCTGCAGATGGCCGACCGAGGCTCGTTCGCCCTGGTGAACCCATTGGTTGTTCCAGTAGTAGTTGATTCCGACGATGTCGAGACCCGGGGAGAGATCGGAGGTGCCAGATCGCAGCCAGTCCCAGGTCTCGTACTGGGAGGCGGTGTGGCGCTCGGCCGGTGAAAGGTCTTCGGGCTTGCCCCGGTCCGCGACAATGTTGATGAGCGGCTCCGGCTGAACGAAGCGGGCGCGTGGATCGACCTCGCGGATAGCCTGTATAGCGGCCAGGGAGGCGCGTACGAGCTGCTGCTTCAACTCCGGGCCATGCTGCCGTTGGTACGGGTAGAAGGCGCCGACATCGCCGCCGATCCACGCCCAGAAGGAGATCTCGTTGATGGGGCAGAAGAAGGGAACTGCGTCGGTGTGCTGCTGTATAAGCGACGCGGCGGCGCGGGCGAAGGCGGCGAAGCGGGTGATGAACTCACTCGAGAAGATGTCGAGGTCGACCGGAAGCCCCCAGTGGCAGAGGTCCCAGATAACCTGGGTCTTGGTTTCGATGCTGGCCTGCAGCATGGGGAGAAAGCTCGACCAGTCGTAGAGCCCGGGCTGCTGTTCGATGAGGTGCCAGCGCAGGCCGTCGCGAACGGTGAAGATGCCGACCTCCTGAAGCAGACAGAAGTCGGCCTCGGCCCGGAGATCGTGACCGGTTCTGGCGATCACGTCCATCTGGAGGCCGTCAGGGCGACGGTGGGTGGCGCATTCAAAGCCGCCGGCGAAGAAGCTTGCGAGTTGAGTATCCATTCTTGCGGGTGAGTCTCCTGTGTTTTTCCGCGGGGAATTGCGAGCCAACCATGGGGATCGCGGAAGTGCAGCGACGCCGTCGTCAACCTCACCGTCTGATGCGTAAACGGGACCAGATGCTGGACAGGAGGCTGGATGCGGGGAGGCTTGCGTGCGTTCGGTCGCGACGGACGCTACTGCGGGGTCCAGGTGGGGTGGTGGGTGAAGAGGCCGTGCACGAAGCCCATCTGGTAGACGATGAAGAGTCCGAAGGCAAGACTGAGGAAGCCGGCCACAGTTCCGAGGTAGCGGTTGAGCCATGCGGATTTCGCGCTCGAATATCGCAGGGCCGAGGCGAGGGCCACGGTGATGACCATCATGCCGGCGATGGTGCCGATCCCGAAGACGAGGAGATAAGCGACGGCCCAGTGGGTGTTGTGAAGGGTGGTGAGGACAAGGAGGGCGACGGCCGCGGATCCGGCGAGGCCGTGGACCAGGCCGACGATCAAGGGACGGCACCACTGGTAGAGGCTCCATTGGCCCCAGCTGCGGTCCATGTAGGAGAGCGAGGTGTGAGTGTGCGCGGTGGAGGTCTTGGATGGGACGTCGACCGTGTGGTCTTCGGACCTCCCCAGGCCGGAGATCTGCCTGCCGAATCCGCGCAGATTGAAGGCTCCGAGGAGGATGAGCATGAGGCCTACGGAGAACTCCATCGTGAGGCCGAGACGCGGTGGAATGACGAGGGTGAAGAGGATGATGCCGGCGCCGACCGCGAGGATGGTGACGGTGTGGCCCGCGCCCCAGAGTGCGCCGATAAGAGCCGCGCTTGAGAGACGGCGCTCGCGCGTGACGATGGTCGAGATGGCGACGACGTGGTCGGCGTCGGTGGCGTGGCGCATGCCGAGGAAGAAGCCGAGCGAGAGAATGGCGAGGAGGCTGAGGGTGGACTGCCCGGACGATGAAGTCTGCAGCAGCGTGAGGGTCAGGGCTGACATGGCGGCTCCGGGTTGGGGCAGGTCGGGCCTGCTGATGCTGGGGAAAGGCGAGGCAATTGCGTCTTTTTATACCACCTTCAAAGCCGTCGAGAGACTGCCGGAGGCGACGCTGCGCCATGCAAAGTTCAGGTGCCGGATGGGTGGACGAAGTAGAGGACGCCGTTGAGATCGTCGGTGAGCAGGAAGCTGTCGGGAGCGGTGCGAAGGAGGCCACAGGGACGGCCTTTGACGACGGCCCGGCCGTTCTCCTGGATGAGGAAGCCGAGGATGAAGATCTGCGGATGACGTGCGCCGGGGGAGAAGCGGACGACGCGGTATCCGGTGCCGATGCGGGTGCGGCTGGGGCCGTGGAGAGCGACGAGGAAGCTGTCGGCAAGGAGCTTATTGTCGTTGGCGAAGTACTCGAGGCCGAGGGGCGAGCTGTGGGCGAGAAAGGTGGTGTAGGCGGGGGATACCTTGGTGCAGTCGATCTGCTGTGGGGGCGGGCCGGGCTGGACGTTGAGGGTGTTTTGGCCCGGCTTTGGATTGGAGACGGCGGGGTCGGGGTGCGGTGTGCCGTTGAGAAAGTAGCAGGTGGGCCAGCCGTAGGTGGCGGGCTTTCCAGGATCCTTAGCCAGGCCCGCCTGTGCGTTTGAGTCGAGCTCGAGGAATGTGTCTTCGGGGGAGTGATCGCCGAGGTGGTCGGCTCCCATGTTGGTGGCGAACAGGGCGCCGGAGTCGACCTGCGAGATGTAGTGGAGGTCGACGGCGTTGCGCAGACCCGCAGCAACGATGTGCTGGTTTTTCCCGTCAGGATCCATGGCGGTGAGCGAGGCGCGGACGGGCTCCTTCTCCTGGCAGGCGTTGCAGGAGGAGCCGACGGTGACGTAGAGGCGGGTAGCGCCGTGAAGCTGCGCAAAGGCGACGGTGCGGGTGAGATGCCAGCCACCGTATTTGTAACTGAGACCGTACGCTGGAAAGTTCGCCAGGATTTCGGGCGGTGAGGTCGGACGGGTGTCTCCGGATCGGTAACGGAAGCGGATCAGCTTGTCGGTAAGGGCGGTGTAGAGCCACATCTGGCCGGACGGATCGGTGTAGAAGGCGAGGTTGTTGGGGTTGTGCAGATTCTCCAGGTAAGGGGTGACGGTGGCGAAGGTGTGGGTCTTCGGGTTCCAGCCGTCAAGGATGTAGAGCGCGCCTTTGCGATTGTCGCTGCGGTTGTTCAGGTCGGCAACGAAGATGCGGTGGTCGGGCGAGACGGCGAAGAAGCGGGGGCAATGGAGGCCAGTGGCGGCGAGGTCGATGGTGAGGCCTTGGGGAAGAGAGAGGGTGATCTGCCTGGCGGACCTCGCTTGTGAGACCGGGAGCGACAGGGTGTGCGGCGTGAGCTGCTGGGCGGGAGCGAGGCCTGCAAGCAGAAGGAGGGAGAGGGCGGCGAGACGCATCGGATCATTGTGGCGCGTCGGATGTTAACGGGCAAACCCGCCGGGCATACTATCCGCGCGACGGGCTGCGAATGCGAGATGGCTGGAGCTAAAAGGGGATGTCGTCGTCGGTGATGCCCGTGTCGCCGTAGTCGGGGGCGCTGGCCGGTTGGCGCTGCGAACCCTGGTCGTAGCCGGCGGTGCTGGATTTGGAGTAGCCTCCGGAGCTCTTGCCGGAGCTCTCTTCGCCGCCGGCTCCACCACGACCCGCGCCGCCGCCGAGCAGCGAGAGTTCATTGACGAGGATCTCGGTTTTATACCGCTTCTGACCTGACTCCTTGTCGTCCCAGGAGCGGCTTTGGATCTTGCCCTCGACAAAGATCTGGGTGCCCTTTTTGACGTAGTCGCGGACAATCTCGGCGGTGCGTTGGAAGGCGACGAGGTTGTGCCACTCGGTCTTATCGGTCCATTGACCGTCCTGACCCTTTTGGCGATCGGCGGTAGCGAGGGTGAAGCTGGCGATGGTCATGCCGCCCTGAGTCGCGCGGATCTCGGGGTCTTTGCCGACGTTGCCGAGGAGGAAGACTTTATTGACGCCTTTGGCCATGGGTCTGGATCGCTTTCTAGTGAACCGGGGAGTGCTGAAGGTTGAGGATAGCAGACGGAGTTACGGGGTTGCCGGGATCCCGGGCGGCGGCCAGAGTTTGGCGACATGGGAGGCGAGCTGGTCGACGAGGCCGCCGGGGACAAAGGCGTTGTCAGGCGCGACCTGGAGAAAACGGATGATGCCGGCGTGGTCGGTGACGATGAGCATAGGGAAGTCCGCGGCGGCAAAGACGGTCTCGGTAAGATCGTTTGCGACGACGAGGGTGGGGGTGCCGCGAAGGAGGTCGGCGGCGGACTTCGGCTGGGCGGGATCGACGGAGTCGGCTGGGTGGGGGGCGGAGCTGGACGGGGAACGGGCGCGTCTGGAAGTTTGGGAGGGAGTTGGAGACGGAGTTGGCGGTGGGGTGGGCGTCGAGGGTGGTGGTTTGAGCTGTGCGAGCAGGCCATAGAGGTGAAGATCTTCGCCCGCGTGGCGGACAAGGGTGGGCATGAACTGCTGGCCCATGCGGACGCACTGCGCGCACCAGTTGGGGAACAGAAGCAGAACGGTAGCTGAGCCGTAGCGGGTGTTGATGCGGGGTGTCTCGTTGATGCCAAAGAGGGAGACGGAGGCCGGGAGGGACGGAAGCGGCTTGCCGAGGAGGGCGTACTGTCTGCGTGCGCGAGCGATGAAGATGGTCTCGTCAGGAGAGAGCGCGGAAGGGAGGGCGGCCTCGAGTTGCTCAAGGGAGCTAGCTGCGTCAGCAGGCTTATTCGACAGCTGTTGGAGGGTTGGAAGCATGAGCGCGGCGTCGTAGAGCTCATGCGGTGTGACCGCGGCCTGGTTATTAGGCGCTGATGCTGCCGGAGCGGGGCTGCGGAGTTGGGTCAAGATCAGGGGCTGGCGTTCGGTGGCCAGGGCGATGGAGTCGGCGGTCTGGATGAGTTGGAGATAGTGGAGGAGCTCCTCGGTGATCTGCTGCGAGAGCGCCGTGTAGGGTTGGGCGCGCAGGAGCGTTTGGGCGGCGGAGAGTGCGGTCACGGGGTCTTTGAGCTGGAGGCTGGCTTCAATCCTGTAAGCGAGGGCCAAGGTGATCTGCTGGGGCGGCGGTGCGGAGGGCAACGCGGGGCGCAGATAGGCCTCAGCGGCAGAGAGGACGGCGGGCCATTGCTGGCCGAGGACGCAGAGGCGGGCAAGGGCGATGAGGTCTTCGCCGGCGAGTTGTTCGGGCGGGCGGGCGGCGCAGGCGGTTTGTGCCTGCTTGACGGCGACGGCGAGCGCGGCAGTCTCGATGTTGGACCAGTTCTCGATGGAGCGATGGGTGATCTCGACGGGGCGAACGGCTTCGGCGTAGGCCGCCTGGGGAGAGAGTTGCGGTACCGGTGGGGTGGTGGTCTGCGCGGAAAGCAGTGAGAGCAGAGTGAAGGCTAAGGTGAAGCGCACGCGAGGCGTCTCCGGCAGCGGTGTGCCGAGGATAGCAGAGGACCTATCTGCGGCGGTCGGCTGAGAGCTTGAGCAGGGCGAGCGCGAGCGTGAGGGTGCCGGTCGGGAGGCAGCCCATGGCGAGCATGAGAGCGAGCCATCCGCTGTTGGTATGGGGGCCCTGGTGGCGAGTGATCCCGCCGAAGAAGAGGTAGATCGATGCTGCCGAGAGCACACCGGTGAAGAAGATGAGTAGACCGGTTCGGAGGAGCTTGCGGGTGTCTGGATGCATTCGTGGGCCCGATCGTCCCGCCACTAGCGGTAGACCGCCAACATGGCATAGACGATGACGCCGGTGACGGAGACGTAGAGCCAGATCGGGTAGGTGTAGCGGGCGAGTTTGCGATGGAGAGGGAAGCGTCCGCTGAGGGAGAGATAAAAGGTGATGAGAATCATCGGGAGAGCGACGACCGAGAGGAAGATGTGCGAGATAAGCAGAGTGAAGTAGATGGAGCGGACGGAGCCCTGGCCGAGAAAGCGCATGTCGCCGTGCATGGCGTGGTTGGTGATGTAGGCGACCAGGAAGAGCGAGGAAAAAAGGAACGCGGTGAACATGCTGTTGCGGTGCGCGGTGATCTCACGGCGGCGAATAAAGCGAAGGCCGAAGAGCAGGGCGATGGTGCAGCAGGTGTTGAGGACGGCATTGAGGGCAGGGAGAAACGTGAGGTGGGTCCCGGCGACATCGGTGGGAGCGTGGAAGTAGACGAGCCAGGCGAGAAAGAGCGAAGCGATTGCGGAGACGCCGACGATCCCGACTACGACGGGCAGCGGCGTGCGATAGGAAGTCAGGGCGGGTCTGGTGACGGTTGGCATCGGATCTCTTCTATCTTACCGGGACCGCTGAAGAGCTTATCCGAAGTTGTTCAGGGTACGGGCAAAATGCCGGGGATCTTCGCTCCGCCCGGAACGATAATCTTCCAAGAAGCTTAAAAGAGAAGGCGTCCCTGAGCGTTGAGGATCATGGCGGCCAGAAGAAGGGGGAGATAGATGACGGAAGCTTTGAGGAGACTGCGGGCAAGGGTGCGGGACTTGGTTGCGAGCGGGTCGCGGAGTATCCCTGCGAAACGGATGGTGTAGTAGAGGTACACGGCGTCGAGGATAAGGGCGGCGATGGCGTAGGGTGTGCCGGTGATGCCGAGGGCGGTGGGCCAGAGGCTTACCGGGACCATGAGGACGGCGTAGAAGAGCGATTGAATGATGGTGGAGCGGGCGGCGTCGGCGACGGGTTGCTGGGTGGCGGTGACGCGAATGCCGCCGTGGCGATAGTCGTCGCGGTACATCCATCCGATGGCCATGAAGTGGGGGAACTGCCAGACGAAGAGGATGGCGAAGAGGGCGATGGCGGGCCACTCGATGAGGCCGCGGACGGCGGTCCATCCGATCAGCGGCGGCAGGGCTCCGGGGAAGGCGCCGATGAAGGTGTTGAGGGTGGTGATGCGCTTGAGCGGCGTGTAGATGCCAACGTAGCCGATGGCGGTGAGGAGGGTGAGCGTGCCGGTGAGGAGGTTGGTGACGTGGGCGAGATAGATGGTGCCGAGGAATACGGCCGCGAAGCCAACCAGGAGGCCGTGCGCGAAAGAGATACGATGGGCGGCCATGGGCCGGTTCGCGGTGCGGCGCATACGGGCGTCGGAGCGGCGCTCGAGCGCCTGGTTGAGAGCGGACGAGCCGCAGGTGACGGCCGCGATGCCGGCGAGCGCCTGCGCCAGCCCCGCCTGAAAGGGGCTGATGCCGCTGCGGAGCGAGCCAAGATAGAAGCCGGCGGCGGCGGTGATGATGACCATGAGCGAGACACGCAGCTTAAAAAGGGTGGCGTAGTCGGCGAGGAGGCCCGGCCCGGCGGCGGCCTTGGTCTGGGTGATCTCCGACGGGGTGGTTGCGGTCAAGGCCACAGATCCAGTTTAGCGCGTTGCAGGTGGAGCGATTCGAGGGCAGCTGTGTGCGATGAAATTCGTCTGCTGGCGGCAGGTTTCGCCGTGGCCGAGATCTGTTCAGGGCTTCGGCCGGAGAATTGGGAGCAGAGCCTCCGCGTCCGGGGCGGTATTGATGAGATCTCCAGCCGTGAGCCAGGCTCGGCGGAGCTGGGTAATGCCGAAGCGCATCTGGTCGAGCTCGTCCGTGGAGTGGGCGTCGGTGTTGACGGTGATCCTGCATCCGTGCTGTTTGGCGAGGCGGAGGTGGAGGTCGTTAAGATCGGCGCGGGCGGGGCTGGCGTTGTGCTCGACCGCGACACCGAGCTGGGCGGCGCGCTTGAGGATGGGATCGATGTGGAGAGCGTAAGGATCGCGGCGAAGGACCTTTCGGCCGGTGGGGTGGCCGAGGATGCGGACGTGCGGGTTCTCGATAGCGCGAAGGATGCGATCGGTCATCTGGTCGGCAGGCTGGTCGAAGCGGGAGTGAACGCTGGCGACGACGATGTCCATCTGGGCGAGGGTGCTGTCGTCGAGATCGATCTGACCCTCGGCCAGGATGTCGACCTCGATGCCGGGCAGAACGCGGATGCGGCCGGCGTGCTCCTGCTGAAGTTGGGCGTCGACCTCCCGGATGCGGTTCACGTGGGCTAGAGCTCGTCTGTCGTCCATGCCGTTGGTCATGGCCAAATTTTTGGAGTGATCGGTGATGGCGATGTAGCGGAGGCCTCGCGCAAGGGCGGCCTCGGCCATCTCGCGGATGGAGTTTGCGCCGTCAGTCTCGTGGGTGTGCATGTGGAGGTCGCCGCGGATGTCGGCGAGGGTGATGAGGTTGGGCAGGGTGTGGGCGGCGGCGGCTTCGAGCTCTCCGCAGTTCTCGCGCAATTCGGGTGGGATGTAGTCGAGATCGAGGGCGTTGTAGATCTCCTCTTCCGTGGCCGCGGCGACGATCGCGTTGTCCTCAAGCCGGAGCAGAGCGTACTCGGACAGGGTAAGGCCGCGTTTGATGGCGCGCTGACGAAGCGCTACGTTGTGCATCTTCGAGCCGGTGAAGTACTGGAGGGCAGCGCCATAGCTGGCGCGGGGCAGAAGTCGAACGTCGACCTGCAGGTTATTGCGGAGGGTGAAGGAGACTTTGTTGGCGCCTTTGGCGAGGAGCTTGTCGATGAGCGGCAGTTGGGCGACATGCTCGACCGCAGCTGCGACGACGTCGGGCTCGCAGGCGGAGCCGGTGACGAGGAGGTCAAGGTCGCCGACGGTCTCGCGGCCGCGCCGAAGCGATCCCGCGGGAGTGATGGTGTCGATGCCGGGAAAGATGCGAATGAGATCGGCAATGCGATCGGCCTGGGTCTGGGCCTGATCGATACGGAAGCGGCTGGAGTTCCTGCGGTGGTCTTCGATGCCCTTGACCAGCTTATCGGTGAACTTCTGGCCCATGCGCGGCAGCTTGAGCAGATGTCCGGCCTTTGCGGCCTCCTCCAGCTTGTCGATGTCGCCGATTTCGAGCGAGGACCAGAGGAGGGCAACGGTCTTCGGGCCCATGCCGGGCAGACGGAGGAGCTCGAGCATGGTGGGCCGGTACTTCTGAAGAAGCTCTGCCCGAAGGGGCATGGTGCCGGTCGCGACGAGGTCGCGGATGTTCGCAGCCATACCTTTACCGATGCCTGCGATCGCCAGCAGATCTTTAGGGTCGGCGTCCGGCGCCGCCAGGCTGGCGAGCTGCGTGGTCTGCTGTTCGACGGCCTCAGCGGCGCGTCGATAGGAGCGGATGCGAAAAGGATCCTGGCCATCAATCTCGAGAAGCGCTGCAGTCTCCTCGAGAAGGCGGGCGATGGTGATGTTGTCCATGGATCGAGGCTATTCGCCTTTGGCCGCGTCGTGAAGGGCTGTGAGTCGGGATAAGAACGCGATCGCCGGTAAAGCAGACCTTGAAGCCGACAGCAGCCCTAGAACCGTCCAGACGGCGGAGGCAGTCCCCATGACGATGAGATCGAAAGAAGAGCCGCGAAGTTTCGCTGAAACGGTTGGGGACCAAGCCGATGGGCGTCGAGCTAGAGGCGATTGGCCCGGCGTGCGGCGCTGTAAAGAGAGATTCCAATGATGGTCTTGCCGTCGTGGATCTGGTTTGCACCGACCATCTCGACCGCCTCTGAGAGCGGCGTGCGCACGATCTCAATATGTTCATCGTCTTCAGGCGTCGACTGACCCTCGCGGAGCTCCCTTGCGAGATAGATCTGCATCCATTCGCCGAGGAAGCCGGGACTGGCGAAGTACTTGGTAAGGAGCGTCCAGCGTCGAGCGCGGAAGCCGGTCTCCTCGATCATCTCGCGCTTGGCGGCGGCGAGCGGAGCCTCCCCTACCTCGATACGTCCTGCGGGAAGCTCGAGCAGAAACTGGCCGGCAGCATGGCGGTACTGGCGGATCAGGATGATATCGGGATCTTCGGGATTCCTTGAGTCATCGACGGCGAGAACGACAATCGAGCCGCTATGGCGGATGACGTCTCGCGTGTTGGGATGGTCGTAACCAGGCTCGATCACGGTATCGGTGTAAACGGAGAAGACCTTGCCCTGATACGAGAGCTTTGACGACACGAGTTTTGCTTTGGAGCGAAGTCCGGGGGAGCGTGGTTTCTCCACAGGGGAGGATTGAGGCGGGGTCGCCGCTTGGTCAGCTTGCCTGGATTTCGTGTCGGTGGTGGAGCGAGTGTTGCTGGTGCGGGGTCGTTTCAAACCGGCCATGAGCCTACGGTATCATCCTGCATCGAGCTTGGGATGTTGGGCATCCAACGGGATGCATGAAGAGAAGCAAGGATTCAGAGAGACGGGATCGCCTGATGCGGCGTGCCCGTGAGAGCCACGATCTGCAATGAGCGCTGAGTGCTACCCGATTTCCGTGTTACCGCATGTTTCGGCGCTGTTTCGCGACTACCTGGCGATGGGAGAGAGTGCACCGGGATCCAGGCTGCGCTCCTGGTTCGGAGGCGAGCCCTTTGGCGGCTCGTGGATGCAGGGGAGCGTGAGAGGTGGAACAGATGCTGCGGGGCTGGCTGCCGCGCTTGATCGGCAGAGCCGGAACTTCGGCGCCGGGGCAGCGACTCTGAACAACATTGAAAAGCTGCGGCACGGTGCCCAAGCTGTAGTGACTGGGCAGCAGGTAGGCCTGCTGGGGGGGCCGCTGCTGACCCTGTTGAAGGCTGCTACGGCTGTCGCCAGGGCTCATGAGGCGACCAGGGTGACCGGGGTAGAGCATGTCCCGGTGTTCTGGCTGGCCACCGAGGACCATGACCTTGAGGAAGTGGATCAGATCACGTTGTTGACGAAGACTGCGGTCGAGACATTGCGGGCGGGGATCAGGGTGGTGGGCGCTGCTCCGGTGGGGAAGGTTGCTGTGGGCGCCGGTATCGACAAGGTGCTGGAGCAGGCAGAGGAGCTGCTGGGATGGGCGCCTGTATGCGACCTGCTGCGGCAGTGTTACGGGAGCCGAGAAGATTACGCGCCCACGATGGGCGGTGCGTTTGCGCGATGGATGACGGCGGTGTTCGCGGAGCAGGGATTGATCGTGATGGATGCCGATGGCCGGGAGTTTCACGCGCTCGGTGCGAGCACGCTTCGATCTGCCATCGAAGACGCGGAGGAGCTGGAACAGGCGCTGCTGATCCGCAGCGAAGAGCTTGAACAGGCGGGGTACCACGCGCAGGTAAAGGTCGCGAAGGAGATGAGTCTGCTCTTCCTCATCTCGGAGGTGGATGGGGTAGTGGATCGTCAATCGCTGCGCAGGTCTGCGAATGGGGAGTGGAAGGCTGGACGGCAGGTCTATACGACCGCCGAGCTCCTTCAGATTCTGGAAGGTGAGCCCGAGCGACTGAGTCCAAACGCTCTTTTGCGGCCCGTCTTCCAGGACACGATTCTACCGACGGCGGCTTACGTGGGTGGTCCGGCGGAGGTGGCGTATTTCGCGCAGAGCGCGGTTCTGTACGAACGCATTCTGGGCCGGGTGACGCCGGTGCTGCCGCGTCTTACGGCAACGTTGATCGAGCCGTCAATCGCGTCCGTGATGGACAGGGATGAGGTGCTGCTGCCGGATGCGATGACATCGGCTGAGCAGCTGTCGCAGCGGCTGGGTGCGCGCGCGATGCCGATTGAACTGAAGCGACGTCTGGCGTCCGCGGGGAAGTCTGTGGATACAGAGCTTCAGGCACTGATCGAATACCTGGGTGGCATGGACGCGTCCTTGGGCAGATCCGGTGAGATCTCGGGATCGAAGATGCGATATCAGATGAATCGTTTGCGGCGGATGGCGGCCTCCCATGAACTGGAGAAAGAGGCCAGCCTGCGAAAGCACGCAGTGGCGATCACGCTGAATGTCTTTCCTGGCGGGCACCCGCAGGAGCGCGTCGTGGCGGGCGTGTGGTATCTAGCGAGGTATGAGGGCCTACTGGATCGGCTGGTTTCGGAGGCCGCGAGCCTGTGCGGCGGGCATACCGTGGTGCGGCTCTAAGTTTCGTAGCGGCGGGACGAGGACGGGCCGGCTGGAGAGTTTCTATTGCCGCTCGCGCGATAGGAGGGGAACCTCCCTGGCGGCCGTGGGAAGGTACTGCTTCCAGTTAGTCGCAACGCCGTGCTGGGCATCGGCGACCGGGATAGCTCCCGAGCAGATCTGCTTGTGCAGCCAGTTCTCGACCTGGTCTTTTTGGAACGAGTTGAAGTCGCCGGTGTGGGGTTCGGGCCAGAGGTTTTGCGGGCTGTAGCCGTCGCCCCCGAGCTCGAGCGAGATGAGGTGGTCTTCCTCGTACGAGCTGAGACTGGTGTCGGTATAGCCGTACTCGATGATGCCCTGTTGCTTGAGCGGCTCGGTGTAAGTGACCGGCGGGCGAAATTGTTTGGTGCTGCCGCCATGACAGATGCTGTTGATGTCGGTCGTGCGCACGGCACCGGGGGTGCAGGCCGGGTCAGGCAGGCCATCCACCTCCTTGCAGTGCGGGACGGGGCTGGGCGTGAGTGCGGGGGTGATCTGCCGCGTGGCAACGCCGCCGTTATGGGAGGTGCAGCCGGTGAGGGCGGGAAGGGTGAGCGCGCCGAGGGCGAAGATCCCGAGAAGCCTCTTCATGATGTGAAAAGTCTCGCACGGACGAGAGCCGGGTTTGTGTCTGTTTCGTGAACTTGACGAGCAGTTTTAGAATGGGCTCTTGAGGTGACGGGGATGGGGATGAGTGACGAGGACTTCGAAGTGATGTGTCCGGACTGCGGCGGGATGCTGAAGGTCGATCCAGTGACGCGAAGTGTGATTGCCCATACGCCGGCTCCGCGGAAGAAGACCTTCGAGGACTTTGGCGAGGCGGCCCGTGCGCTTCGGGAGCAGGATGCGCGACGGGATTCGATCTTTGCGCAGAGCGTGGAGGCGCAGAAGAACAAGGACGATGTGCTGGCGAAGAAGTTCGCGGAAGCAGTGAAGAAGGCGAAGGAGAGTCCGCTAACGGAGCGGCCGCTGCGGGAGTTCGACCTGGACTGAGGCAGTGCTGGTGCGCGAAGAGCAAGCTGCGCGGCGGAGACGGTAAACTTAGACCATGCCGCCTATTTTGAATGCACAGGGCGTTTCAAAGCGCTTTGGAGCTGTGCCACTGTTTCAGGAGATTTCGTTCACGGTTTCGGACGGGGACCGGATTGGTTTGATTGGCCCTAACGGGGCGGGCAAGTCGACGCTGCTGGCGGTGCTGGCGGGGGAGCAGGAGCCGGATGCAGGCGAGGTCGCGGTTCGCAAGCGGGCGCGTATCGGGTACATCAAGCAGGAGTCGAGCTTTGGCCCGGGGCTGACGGTTCGCGACGTTCTGGTCGCGGCAATGGAGCAGACCGGCGTCGCCGAGGCGGAGAGGGAGGGCAGGCTGCGCGAGACGGCGGGTCGGGTGGGGTTTCCGCGGCTCGAGGATGAGGCTGCGAACCTGAGCGGGGGCTGGCGAAAGCGGCTGGCGATTGCAGAGGCGGTGGTGAGCGGACCGGACGTGCTGCTGCTGGACGAGCCGACGAATCACCTGGACCTGGCGGGAATCGTGTGGCTCGAGAGCCTGCTGCGGGAGGCACGGTTTGCGTGCGTGGTGGTGAGCCATGACCGATACTTCCTCGAGAATGTCGCTACCGAGATCGTCGAACTGAGTCGGGTCTACAAGGACGGCCTGCTGCGGGTGAAGGGAAGCTATTCGAAGTTCCTGGAGGGGCGAGAGGCGTACCTCGAGGCGCAGACGAAGCTGCAGGATGCGTTGAAGAACCGGGTGAAGACGGAGATCGAGTGGCTGCGGCGCGGACCGAAGGCGCGGGCCACGAAGGCGAAGGCGCGGATCGACAATGCGCATGACTTGATCGGGCAGTTGAAGGATGTGAATGCACGGCAGCAGACATCGTCGGCGGGAATCGAGTTCTCGGGGACGGAGCGCCAGACCAAGCGGCTGATCGAGCTTGAGGACGTATCGGTCGAGCTGGGTGGTCGGCGCGTGATCGACGGCCTGAGTTTCCTGATCACGAACGGTGTGCGTATCGGCCTGGTGGGACCGAATGGAAGCGGGAAGACGACGCTGCTGCGACTGTTAACGGGCGAGCTGGAGCCGACGAGCGGCGTGGTTAAGAAGGCCTCGGCTCTGCGGATTGTTTACTTCAGCCAGATGCGGGAGATGGATGAGGGCGTGACGCTGCGGAGGGCGCTGGCGCCGGACTCGGACTCGGTGGTGTACCAGGGGCGGGTGGTGCATGTGGCGAGTTATGCGACCAAGTTCTTGTTCACGAGCGAACAGCTCAATCAGCCGGTGGAACGGCTGAGCGGAGGGGAGCGGGCTCGCGTGCTGATCGCGAAGCTGATGCTGGAGCCGGCGGATGTGCTGCTGCTCGACGAGCCGACGAATGATCTCGATATCCAGACGCTTGAGATCCTGGAGGAGAGCCTGCTGGAGTACACGGGGGCGCTGGTGCTGGTGACGCATGACCGGTACATGCTGGACCGGGTATCGACGGTGGTGCTGGGCCTGGATGGACGGGGTGGGGCGGAGACCTTCGCGGACTACTCGCAATGGGAACTGTGGAAGGGCGTTGCGGTCGAGGAGGCGGTAGCCCCGGGGGCGGCGGGGACGGCGGTGGGGGCGGGATCGTCGGGGTCGAACGGAAGCAGCGGCGGCACGGCTGGGGGCAAGAAGAAGCTCTCGTACCTCGAGGCGCGGGAGTATGCGGGCATCGAGGCGGCGGTGGATGCGGCGGAGGAGCGTCTGCAGGCGGCGCGGGATGTTCTGGACGACCCGGACGTTGCGACCAACGCGGAGGCCCTTACGCAGGGGCTGCAGGAGATGGAGGCGGCGCAGGAGGTTGCGGACGGGCTTTACCAGCGGTGGGCGGAGCTGACGGACAAGGCCGGCTGATGCAGGCGCGTTGGCGCAGGTGTGGTGGTGCAGGTCAGGGGCGACGGAAGACTACGCCGCCCTTCATGACGAAGCGGACGCGGGTGGTAGCTGCGATGTCGGCGATGGGGTCACCGTCCAAGGCTATGATGTCGGCGAAGAAGCCGGGCTTCAGGTCCCCGATCTTTCCCTCCCATCCGAGGAGTTTTGCGCCGTTCAGCAGGTCGGCTCGGAGGACGTCGGCTGTGGGCATGCCGTTCTGGACCATCAGAACGAGTTCGCGGGCCTGGGTGCCGTGCGGGAAGGGACCGACATCCGAGCCGACCGCCATGGGGACACCGGCGGCGATCTGGCGTTTGAACTGGGCGATGTGAAAGGCCATCTGCTCTTGCTCGCGCTGTTTTCTTTCGCCGCTCGCCTCTCCCTCGAAGTACTCGGAGATTGCAAAGGTGGGGACGGCGTAGATGCCCCTGGCCTTCATCGCAGCCATGGTCGCGTCCGAGAGGAAGTAGGCGTGATCGACCGATTCGACGCCGGCAGCAACGGCGTATCCGGTTCCGGGCTCGCCGGTGGCATGGACCGCAACCCCATGGCCGGGACTTCCGCCGAAGCGCTTTGCCTCGGCTACGGCGGCCTTGAGGTCGTCGACGGTGTACTGGAAGGGGGTACGAAACTCGCCGCCTTCGAGCGAGTCCTTTCCGGTCTCGTAGATCTTGGTGAAGTCGGCGCCCTCCTTACGCTGCGCCCGCATGACCGTGACGATGCCTTCCGCGGAGTTGGCGTAGTCGGCGTTCGACAGGATGTGTTGCGCGGGGTTGAAGGTGTTGGCGTCCTCGTGCCCGCCGAGGATGTCAATGGCCATGCCGCTCACGCGCATACGCGGGCCGGGAATCATGCCGGAGTCGATGGCATTGCGGACGGCCGAGTCGGCTGAGCCCGCGCCCTCTGTGCCCATGTCGCGCTCGGCGGTGAAACCGGCGATGAGATCGGCAGCGGCGGCACTGGCGGCGATGAGGGTGCGTTGGGGAACGCTCTCCTGAACGGTCTGGAGGTCTTCCGCGCCGGGGTGGAGGAAGAGGTGCACGTGGGCGTCGATCATGCCGGGCATCAGCGTGTGATTGCCGAGGTCGATGACCTGGGCGCCCGCGGGACGGTTGACGTGCTGGGCGACCTCGGTGATGCGGTCGCCGGTTACGAGGATCTCGGCCGGGGAGGTGACGCGGCCGCCGGCGACATCGAGCATGTGCGCGGCGCGGAGGACGACCACCTGCTTCGGCTCGGCGAGCTGCGCGCCTGCGGTCACGGAAAGGGTGAGGAGGCCAGCTGCTACCAAACAGAGGGGAGTATTCATCGTCTCAGCAGCATACCGCGCGGGTATGGATCATGCAGGTGCGGGGATCCTCATCCATCTCGCTCAGGATGGGAAGCGAAGCGCATGATGCGAGTGGGCCGAGCTTACTTTGGTGGGGACCACTGCTCGTCGGCGGAGGGACCGTATAGGGCAGGGACTGGGATGTCATTGAGGCGGAGGTAGACGCCAAGCTGGGCGGTGTGGTGAATCAGGTGATGGAAGCATAGCTGACGGAAGGTCTGAGATCGGGAATTGTGGGAGATGAGATGCTCGCCGAAGGAGAAGCGCCAAGGGACGGCAAGGTGCTTGTCGGAGGCGGCGGCTATGGCTGCCCGGCACGTCGCGGCGGCCTCGTCGAACTGCTGGAGGCAGGCTTTGCGAGACTCAAAGACGAGCGGCCGAGGCGGGTGCTGGGGGTTAGCCATGTCCATACCGTCGTCCTCGATGATGTAGGCGCCCAACAGGGGCATGGTGGCGCTGTGCATGGCGAGCTTGCCGAGGGGCATGGATTTCGGGTGGGGGGTCCAGTCGTTCTTGCCCTCAGGGACGCGTTCGAGGGTACGGCGGGTGTTGGACATTTCGGTGTCAAAATCCTGGAGGAGGATTTGGGAGGTGGTCATGAGAGGTGTCCTCTAGGTTGAGAATGTGGGCGAAGCGATCTTACTCTGCCGACTGCCAACTCCCAAGGAGCGTGCCGGGCAGGCGGAGGGATGGGCGATACGCTGTCAGCAAGGCGGCCCCGGCGGATAAATCGAAAGGGGGCGATCTCACCTGCGGATCGCGCATCCCGGGTGCATTCTTAATGGGCTGCACACTCTGTGTGCGGACAGTGACAGCTCAGGCTGGTGACCTTTCTGGCATCTTCGCAGGAGGTCGAGCAGAACTTCTTTCCGTCGGCGCAGACGCAGGTGCAGGGTAAATTCGCGCACTTCCTTGGGCTGTTGGTCATTGGCTCCTCCCTGACGGGTTTCAATGCTATGCCGGGGAGGAGCGATGTGCAAGCTGCTTGTTCCTCAAAATCGCCAGGGCTATGGGAGGGTATTTAGGAGGTTGCTCGGCCTCTCCTCACGCGTCGGCGGATGCGGCTAGAGTCCGCTGATGTTGTACCCGCAGTCGACGAAGGTGACCTCGCCGGTGATGCCGGAGGCGAGAGGGCTCGCAAGAAAGAGGGCGGTGTTGCCGACCTCGTTTTGCTCGACGTTGCGGTGGAGCGGGGCGCGGTCGGCATGGGAGTCAAGCATCTTCTGCAGATCTCCGATGCCGCGGGCGGCGAGCGTTTTAATGGGACCGGCGGAGATGGCGTTGACGCGGATGCCGCGGGCCCCGAGGGAGACGGCGAGGTAGCGGACCGCAGCCTCAAGCGCGGCCTTGGCGACGCCCATGACGTTGTAGTTGGGGAAGGTCTTGGTGGAGCCGTAGTAGGTGAGGGTGAGGATGGATCCGCCCTCGCGCATGAGGGGCGCGGCACCGCGGGCAAGCGCGATGAGGGAGTAGACGCTGACATCGTGGGCAATGCGGAAGTCTTCGCGAGTGGTCAGCAGGAAATCGTTGTGGATGGCGGCGGCGGGGGCGAAAGCGACGGAGTGGACAAGGGTGTCGATGTGGCCGAAGTTCCGCTGGATCTCCACGAAGATGGCGTCGATCTCACTGTCTTTGGAGACGTCGCACTGGAAGGCGCGACCCGTGCCCGCCTGACCGAGCGATTCCAGCAGCTCTTCCGCTTCTTTTCTCAGACGTTCGGACTGGTAGCCGAGGATGAGGGTGGCGCCGGCTTCGGCGAGCTTCTGAGCGATCGCGTAGGCGATGCTGCGCTTGTTGGCGAGGCCGAAGACGACGGCGACTTTGCCCTTCATGTCAATCATGTTGTGCGGTTTGCTCCTGGGTGTTTCTTCGAGGGTAAGGATAGCAGTTGGAGATGGGGGGAGACCGGCGGGCGGAGGTGCCTGCGCGCGGTGCTTCCGTCCATAACGGCACAGCCGCTGCGGAACTCGGAGGATCAAGGCTGGCGGTGAAGCTACGCTTCGAGGATCCAGTCGTACTGCTCGTCGGTGAGGGGGACGACCGAAAGGCGAAACTGGCGAAAGAGCAGTGAGCCCTCGAAGACAGGTGCGTCGCGCATCTCGGCCAGGGTCTTTTCGCGTTTCAGGCGCTTGCCCGCGGCGATGCGAACGATGGGAATCTTGGGGTCGGCGGGGTCGGTGGCATTGGACACGACCCTCGCGGTGCCGACGGCGGCTTTGCCGGTGTTGGAGTGATACAGGACCAGTTTGTCGCCCTTCTTCATGTTGCGAAGCGTAAGCAGGGCCTGAGGGTTCTTGATACCGTCCCAGGTGGTCTCGCCATCGCGCAGGAGGTCGTCGAAGGAGTATTTCTCAGGTTCGGATTTAAGGAGGAAGGGCATGGGCTCTCGTAATCATTGTCACGCTTCCACGAAGCGGGACCAACTGAAAACTTTCTCCTCGCTCAAATCAATAAACTGTTTCCTATAAAAATATAAGCTGCCAAGCACGTATCGCAAGTGCATGTCTTGATGGATCTGGTGAACCTGCTACCGAATCCTGTTCTTTGCTCGGAGTGCCGGGATACGGGAGCCTCCTCCCGAGGTGGCGCTAGCGCGTGTTGCGCCCCGAGGGATGGTGGCCTGAGGAGCAGCGCTTGAGCGAGACGGCAAATCGAAGAGTTTAGCCGCCGAGATCGATCAGGTGGACTCCGGATAAGGGCTGACCCAGGAAGCGTGATCCGAGGCGCTCGAACTTATCGGTGAAGTCCGTTGCATAAAAAGTGTAGAGAGCGCCTTTTCTCTCGCTTAGGGGCGAGGCTTGCTGAAACCAGGCAGCGACTGCCTGAGCCGTCGCTTGGGCGGAGTCGATCAGAGTCAGCGGACGGCCGAGATCGACAAGGGTCTGCTGCAGCAGTGGGCGGAGCAGGGGATAGTGGGTGCAGCCGAGGAGCAGGGTGTTGATAGCGGGATCTTCGGCGAGGGCTTCAGAGAGATAGATGCGGGCGACCTCGCGGGTGACGGGGTGATCGATCCAGCCCTCTTCGACGAGCGGGACGAGCAGGGGGCAGGCCTTTTCCGTAGCGTGGATTCCAAGGCGCGCAAGGGCGTGCGAGTAGGCGTGGGACTGCACGGTGGCGGTGGTGGCCAGGACGAGGACCTGAGATCCGGGCGTCTGATCTGTGCTTTCCCGCGCGGCAAGCGTCACCTTCGCGGCGGCCTGGGCTCCGGGTTCGATGACGCCGAGTACTGGGATGGGGAGGGCGGCGGTGCGGATGTCGTCGAGCGCGAGGGCGGTGGCGGTGTTGCAGGCGATAACGAGGAGGTCGGCCCCCTGGTCGAGGAGAAAGCGGGCGCTCGAGACGGCGTAGCGGGCGATGGTTTCGCGGGACTTCGAGCCGTAAGGGAGGCGGGCCGTGTCGCCAAGGTAAAGGTAGCGGGCGGCGGGGATGAGCGGGAGCAGTTCGCGGAGAACGGTGAGGCCGCCGAAGCCGGAGTCGAAGACGCCGATGGTGATCTGATCGGGGTGGGTCGTCTGGTTCGTCATGGCTGGTTCGAGGTGGGGAGAAGGTCGGTGGTGGCGGTGTCGGTAGCGGGATAGTGGCGGGTGAGATCGGCGTGTCCGGCGAGGGTCTCGCGGGTCTGGCCGTCGACGAGGAAGCGCACCTCGGTGAGGTTGGGAAGGGCGGCGTGGAGGGTGCCGATGATGGACAGGACTGTGAGATCTTCCGTTTCAACGCCGCTTGGGTGGGTATCGGCGAAAGAGCCGTGGAGGTTGACGATGGCGAGTTGACCGCTGCCCAGAGCGGGGTAGGCGGGGAGCGCGTCGAGGCGGCTGGCGTCGGAGTTCGATCCGGTGATGGGGAGCTCGAGAAGAAAGACATCGTCGACGGAGGGGCCGGAGGGAAGGGGGTGGGCGGAGCCGGGAAGGGCATATTCGGCGAGGAGGTGGGTGAGAAGAATTCGAGCTCGGGTGGTGGGTTCCTCGGGGAGAGGGAAGCTTCGATTCGCGACGAGGATGGTCCCGTCCGAGTCGCTGGCGAGGTAGAGAGCCGCGGGTTCGTCGGAGGCGGAGGTGGGAGCGGCGATCGGCGTCTCGTCGGCGGGAGCGGCGAGGCGGTCGTGGGCCTGCTTGCAGCCGCGGATCAGGACGACGGAGACGAGGAGGATGCCAAGGTTGAGCGACCAGAAGAGGATGCGCTGGTGGCGGTGGATCATGGCTGGGAGCCTGGCTGGAACTCTGGGTTGGGACCGCTGTTGGGGGAGACAGCGGGCGGCGGGTCGGCGTGGCCGCGCCAGAAGAGGAGGGCGGTGGCGACCGCCTGGGCGACACGCCCCTGGTAGGCGGGATCGGAGACGGGGGTGGGGCCGGAGGTGAGGGGAGCGATCTCGATAGCGACGGCGGGGCAGGTGAGCGAGTCTATGGGTTTGACGGCTCCACGGGAGAGGTGGACGGGGAGGTTGGCGCGGGAGATCGCGGTGCCGATCTCGCTGGCGAGACGGAGGCTCTGGGGGATGCTGTCGGTCTGGGCGGACTCCCACGGGATGGCGCGGGAGGGTGGTGGGGGGAGGCCGATGGAGCTGCTGTCCGGCGGGGGGAGGTCGGAGGTGACGATATGGACGCCGTTGCCGCTGCCGGTGGCGTGCAGCAGGATGCAGGCCACGGGGTGAACGTGGTTGGCGATTCCGGCGCGTGCGTCTGGAGGGGGTGGAGCTGCGGGCTGCTGGACGGATTGATCCGTTGCTGCCGCGGGGGAATCTGCCTCGCGAGAGAGAAGTACGGAAAGGTTATTGCCTGCGAGCAGACCTCGGATGCGGTTCGCCAGAGCGAGGTTTATGTCCTTCTCGAGCAGGCCGTTGGGCAGGTGGGCACCGGGGTCCGGGCCGCCGTGCGCGGGGTCGAGGAAGATAATGTTGTGGTTGATGGTGGGGGTGGTGGATCTGGCGGCGGGGACTGCGGTGGTCTTCGGTGTGGCGTTCCTTGGCTTGGGTGCAGCGGCCGTGGGTGCGGGGGCCGCGGGTGTCGGGGCCGCGGGTGTCTGGGCGAAGGCGGCGCTTGTCGCGGCGAGCAGGAGCGAGACGACGGTTTGGCGGCAGGGGACAGTCACAGAGCTTAAGGTTTGCTGGTCAATTCTATCCGGCGCTCGGGACAGTGCTCTCGGTCGGTTTGCTTTTGGGTCCCTCTTCGTGGGCCGGGTTTTCTCTGCTGTTCGCGGTGCGTGACGGCACGATGTTTGGTCCGGTTCGAGCGACGAGACAGGCGGCTCGTCGGGCGAATCTTCGGGCGGCTCGTCAGGCGTGGGTCGGCGTCGTCGTGGCGTTCTGGCTTGGCGTGGTGACGGAGCGGAGGCTGAAGCTTGCGATGGCCGCGGGGCCTGAGCCTGGACGGAGCTCCAGGGTGCCGAGCGCTTCGGTCTGGGTGGTCTGGTCGCGAAGACGGAAGACCAGGACGCCGGGCTGGACCTCTTTGGCCGAGAGGAGGGCGAAGCCGCCGGTCTGCCGGCGAAGCTCGATCTGCGCGGCGGCCGAGGGGGCTAGCGCAAGCGTCGGGAGAGCGTTGCTGAGAGCGGGGTAGCTCCCGCGGTTGAAGGCGGCGAGCCAGCCGTAGAGGAGGCGGCCGGCGGGGGTGTCGGGGATGAGGCCGGCCTGCTCGCCGAAGCGGGGCAGGTGAACGATGACGAAGGGGTGGACGTCGCTGACGTGGTCTCCGCGGCGGGCGGGGGTGGGGGCGTCGGCGGGGTCGCCGAGGACGATGGTGTCGACCTGGTTGGGATCGTCTTTGTCTGCGGGAGTCGTGGCGGGTGGGGCGGAACGGGCGGCGCCGGGGGTGCCGGCGGCGGGGTGTACGCGGCCATTGTGACCCAGGGCGTAGACGACGGAGGAGAGGGCGGCGACGGCGGCCACGGTGGCGAGCAGGATGGCTCCGGGGCTGAGGGGCTGGCGGCGGGTGAGATAGAAGCTGGGAGCGGAGGGGACGGCGGGGCTGGTGGGGAGGGAATGCTGCATGGGTGATCCTGGGGTACTGGTGAGGGCGGTCGGGCGGGAGGTGTTCCTGCCGGGGTTTGCCCCCCAGGATTAGTGTAGTGCGGGTTGAGGGAGAGTGGGCAGGGGTGCGTGGGCCGATGGTGGGGTTGAAGCAAGAGGCGAGTTCCCGTTATGCCCGAGACGGGAGGGGACTGCCCGCACTGGGCGTCCACCTTGTTCAGTTCTCCGAAGGTCGTTCCGCATGATCGATAACGAGAACATCGAGGGGAGCGGTGGCGGGTTCAAGTTTGAGGCCGAGTTGTTCCTGCACGGCAGCAAAGATGGACGGGCCAGAGTAGTCGTCCTCTGTTGTGGGCGAAATATTGTCAGGCGTCCATCTGAGTTCGAAGTCGTAGTGGCCAGCGAGGCCAGTTTTATCGACAACGGATCTGCCGGTGGCTTGGTGCAACAGATCATCCAGTGATGCGACCGTACAATCCTGTCGCTGTGTGTATCCGGAGCGGTTTTCAGCACATGGCAGGTTATCCCAATTCCCATGTCGTCACTGAATCCCGGTCTCGTCGGCTGGAGTTTTGTGCCACCTTTCGAGAGGACGAGATTATAAACAGAAAATGGTTTCATCTCGTGGTGGACTTTGACGTTGAAGCGTTCGGCGAGAAGCGGCTGGAGCATATTGGCTCGCTGGCGATAGGTGAGGCTGTTCCATTTGGGACTCTCGGTGACGTCAAACTTCGCTTCGATGTCGAACTTGTCTGAGTCGATCCAAGCTGGCCCGCCGGAGAGGAGCTTACGTCGTAGACTCCGTAAGCTTCCTGCACCAACATTCGCAGCGTGACGCCCGTTGCTGTGTAGCCATTGGGGGTCGGCTGGAGTCTCCATCCCACGGCTTTGCTCGGTTTGATCGTAGCGACCTCGAAGGCGAGGGGCAAGGCGGAGGGAGGAGCCTGGGCGCTCCCCAGTGAGGGGACAAAGGCGGCAGCCAGCAGCAATAGAATGGTGCGGATAGGCACAGTGGTAAGCCTCTGATCTGAGCGTAAAAGTGAGACGGACTCGGTTGTCTTTCGAGAGCGCGCCTCCCAGGCTCGTGCTGTATGCACTGAAACGGACATTTCAGATGAGTACACATAAGCGGCCATCCATCCAGTTCCGCAGGGATTCAGGTGGTAGTGGAGCGCAGCGGACGAGTGGACGTCTGTGGTTTGTAAGGCGGTCGCGCTGGCGCGCGAGGCCCCACTCATGGCGTGATGCTGCCATGAATGGGGCACCCGCCTTTGGCTTGGCGGTGCGAGCGAATGGGTCACACCGGCGCTGGGATCTGCGGTAAAAAAGCGGGTCCTTCGCTGCGCTCAGGATGACAAGTGGATTAAGAGAGATGACGAGTCGGGCAAGAAGGATGACGGGTCGAGCAGGGGGATGACAAATCGGGCAAGAGGGATGGCAGGTCGAGCAAGAAGGTTGGCGAGTCGGAGAGAGGTATCGCTACGGGAGATCGGTCACGGTGTTTCGTCGAGGGCGTAGATGGCCAGGCCGCTTAGGAGTTTGGGGTAGAAGTCGGTGGACTTCTGGGGCATGACGTCTCCGGAGAGGGAAATGTCCTTGAGCTGGTCGAGGGTGACCGGTTTGATGACGAAGGCGATGTTGGCCTCCCCGGTCCGGACCTGCTGGATGGCTTCGTCGGCATCGCGGAGATAGCGAAGATTCTTCAGGTCGCGGATGGAGTCGGGATCGAGGCCGAGGAGTTTGCCGAGAAGGATGGAGTGGAGCTGGACGACGTCGAGTTGGCGCTGGCGGGGGGAGATGTCTTTGAGCTCGGCGGCGATGAGGTCGGATCTGGGCTGGAGCAGGTAGTTGCCGTCGCCCGTGGCGGCGAGGAAGGCTACGCCGGAGGTGCGGTCGAGGGCGTCGAGGGCGGCAGCGGCGGTGAGGGTGCGGCCGGCGAGCTCGGTGACCTTGTAGAAGGCGGAGGCCTTGATGATGAAGTCCGGCGAGGAGAAGCCTTCGAGACCGAAGACCACGCGGTGGGTGGGGAGGATGGTGATGCCGGGCGCGTCCATGTTGACGAAGGTCATCATCATGGCGGCTTCGGGGTAGGGGGGCGAGGGCAGCTGGGGGTGGCCGGTGTCGTCGGCGAGCGCGGAGGGGGACTCGTCGTCGTGGGGATCGCGACGATTGAAGGGGAGGTTGAGCTGGGCGGAGCGCTCCCGGGCGTAGTCGACCGAGGTCTCGTAGCGATGGTGGCCGTCGGCGATGATGAGCTTCTTGTCGGTCATGGCAGTGACGATCAGGTTGATGAGGGAGGGATCGGTGAGCCGCCAGAGGCGATGGACGACGCCGTACTCGTCGGTGATGGAGAGGTCGGGGGAGTTCGCGGGGGAGTTGCTGGTGGCGGAGCTTCCTGATGGATCGTTGCTCTCGGCTCCGAAGATGAGTTTTTCGGCGGTGAAGGCAGGGTCGGAGTAGAGCATGTAGATCTGCTCGCAGTAGGCGCGGGTGGCTTTGAACAGGGCGAGGCGGTCGGACTTGTGCTTCGGAAAAGTCTGCTCGTGGCGGTAGACGACCTTGTCGGCGTAGTCGTAGAGGTGCCCGAGGGCGATGAAGCCGCGGCGTTCGCGGGTCTCGGAAGCACCTCCGGCCACGCCAGTCCCGGGAGCCTTGTAGGTCTGGGAGTAGCCGTAAAGGGCGGCTTCGGACTCTTCGGCGAGGATGTGCTCGCGGCGCCAGTCGCGGAGGTAGGCCGCGGCGCGGGTGTACACGTTGTCGGTCTCGGAGTCGTCGGGCTCGTGTTTGCCGAGGATGACGCGAACGAGATTGTAGGGACTCGCCTCGTAGTACCGCTGCTGCATCTCGGGGGTGATCTTGTCGTAGGGCTGGGTGACGACGGCTTCCATGCGGACGCGGCTGGGGTCGTAGCGAAGGGCGCGGAAGGGGTAGATGCGGGCCATGCTTGGTTGGTCTCCGGAGGTTGAGCTTTCGTTCGATTGTACGGGTGGAAGCAACTCTAATCAGGCTTGGGAGGTTGGTTGCTTCGGGTGAAGGCATCGTAGCTGCCGGAGGTGCGGAGGTAGCGGTACTCTTGCCAGATCCGACGAAAGGCGGGGTCCTGGGCGAACCAGGCGAGGAGGTCGTCGTGACGGTCCTCAAGCTCCTGACAGTGAACCTCCTGGTCCTGACAGCGGGCGACCAGAATAAGTTTGGGCTGCCAGTGAGCAAGGTCTTCGAGCATCCAGGCGTGCTGCTGACGTTCCAGCTGGGCGAGGCGTTCGGGAGGGATGGTGTGCCGGGGAAGGTGACCCTGGGGGTCACTGGAGCGGAGGATCGCCGGCAGGGTCCAGACGTTGTTGGTCCGCTGGGCCCACACGAGGTGGTAGCGGGCCACGGGCATCATGCTGTCGTCGACCGAGGTGGTAATGATGGCGACCGGTGTGCCGGGTTGAAGGTGCTCGAAGAAGGTTGGGTCGGGCGAGGTAATGGCGAAGGATCGGTCGAGCGTGAAGGGGTAGCCGGTGAAGTGGGCTGTGAGGGCCAGCGCAAGAATTGCCAGGGCTGCGGCGGCGCGGGGAAGCCAGGGTGACTCGGGAGGGCGGGCGAAGGTGGGGAGGGTAAGGAGTTGGAGAGCCAACGCGGCCGCGAAGAGGCTGATCACGGGGATCTGCTGGTAGTACCATCCGGTCCCCTGGAGGTAGTAGGCGCCGGTAGCGGCGAGAGCGGCGGCAAGCAGGAGGGTGATCGTGCGCCGAAAGGGACCTGGCTGCGGGGAGTTCCGGGCCCTGACGAAAAGAGTGAAAGAGAGGGCTGCAAGCAGGTGGAGCTGGGGGGCTTCGGCGAGAAGCTGGAGCGGGGTGAGGTGGCCGATGGCCCAGTAGGTGTCGCGCAGGGTGGGCAGGGCGAGAGCGAAGTAGGCGGAGGCGTCATGGTGGATAAGCAGGAGGAAGGCGGCGCCGGAGAGGATCAGAATGGGGGGCTCGGGGCGGAGCAGGGAGCCGAGGCGGCCCGAGAAGCTTGAGTCGCCGGGAGTGGCAGGTCTGCAGGTAAACAGGCGGGTGAGCTCGACGGCGATGGGGATAAGAACCTGGTGGGGTTTCAGGCAGATGCCAACGGCGGCGAAAAGACCGGCAAGGAGGCGGAGGAGGAAGGTTTTACGGCGTGACGAAAGGGTATCGCTGGAGGATGCGTCGTCGGGATCATCCACCGCAGCTGCCAACACGTAGGGCAAACAGAGGATGGCGGTCAGGTGATCGCGCTGTCCGAGGTCGCGGGCAGGAGCGACCATGAAGATGCAGAGGAAAGCGAAGGCGAGCCAGGTGATCTGGACGCGCGACAGGGTGGGGGAGAGGCGGCGGAGCATGGAGAGCGAGAGGGCGGCGCTGGCGGCTTCGACGAGCAGAACGAGGAGCTTGCCGAGGGCGGTGGGTGGAAGCCCAAGGTGATTGCCCAGAAAGACAGGGATGGCGGAGAGCCAAACGATGAGGGGGGGATTGGAGTCAAAGAGGGTAGGGCCGTACAGGGTGGCGCCGCCGATCCAGCGCTCGCCCATGAGGAGGAACCAGATCTGGTCGTGGCCGGCCGCAGGAAGTAGTGAGAGCAGGGCGGCCATCCCGATGGCGGCGGCGGTCAGGATCCGAAGAGTTTTGATGAGATTGCCGCCGCCACGAGAAGTCTGGACAGAGTCGGGGATGGAAGGTGTAGTCTGCGGGCGAGGGGTGGTGGGCAGGCGAGTCAATCGAGAGCTTTCGGGATTGGCTTGATGGCTTTCGAGGCACTGAGGTTACGGAGCGGAGCTGGCACAGGGTCATTATGCGATACACGGGTGAGCGACGAGAACGGGCGAGGAGGATTGGGCCGATCGGCTGGCTCATCGGGCTGGTGCTGATCGGCGCGTTCCCGGGTATTGGTCTGCTTCCGGGTACTCGTCTATGGGCGCAGGAGAATCCTCTGAGCAGCGTTCATACGGCTACCCCGCCTCCACCGCCGAAGACGCCGGAAGAGAAAAAGCCGTTGGTCGAGGGTGCGGCAAATGTGGCGGCGAACGCGACCTCACGGAGAGATGCGCGGATCCGGGTGGATGTGAATCTGGTGCTGGTGCCGATGACCGTGACGGATCAGATGAACCGCCTGGTGACGGGTCTGGACAAGGACAACTTCCAGATCTTCGAGAACAACCAGGGGCAGGTGATCAAGAGTTTTTCGACGCAGGACGCTCCGGTGACGATCGGGATCGTCTTCGACCTGAGCGGGAGCATGTCGTCGAAGTTCGTGCGGGCGCGCAAGGCGCTGAGCGAGTTTCTGCGCACGTCGAACCCGCAGGATGAGTTCTTTGTGGTGGGCTTCAACGATCGGCCGGCGGTGATCGTGGACTTCACGAGCGAGGTGGACGACGTGGAGGCCCGGATGGTGATGCTGAAGCCGCAGAACCGCACGGCGCTGATCGACGCCATCTATCTTGGAGTCGACAAATTGAAGCAGGCGAAGTACGACCGGAAAGCTCTCCTGATCATCTCGGACGGCGGGGATAATCGCAGCCGGTATACCGAGGGGGAGCTGCGGAAGGCGGTGCGGGAGAGCGACCTGCAGATCTACTCCATCGGGATCTTCGATCAGTACGCGCCCACAACCGAGGAGCAGCTGGGGCCGCTGCTGCTGACGGACATCAGCGAAATGACCGGTGGGCGACTGTTCCGGGTGAACGATGTTTCGGAGCTGGGCGACATCGCGTCGCGGATTAGCGCGGAGCTGCGCAACGAATATGTGGTGGGCTACCGGCCTGAAAACGTAAAGCATGACGGGAACTGGCGTAAATTGAAGGTGCGACTGGTGCCGCCGCCGGGTCTGCCGGCGCTGACGGTACACAATCGCCAGGGGTACTATGCACCTTCGGAGTAGGGTTCTGGGGCCGGGATGGATATGGATGATGTTGCTGGCGGCGTCCCTGGGTCGGGGCCTGGCACAGCAGGCGGGGGATCCGCAAAAGAGTACACCGACGCGTCCGCTTACTGTCGATCGCGACCCGATTGCATCGCCTGACCCGGATGCTCCAACGCCGGCTCCGGGAGCTCCGCCGCCAGGGAACGCGCCGCTGGGAACGATCGAACGCGAGGGCGGAAAGTACACGCTGCGGCAGGATGCGTATGAGGTGCGGTTAAACGCGACGGCGATCGACGCGAACGGCCGCGCTGTGCAGACGCTGGATAAGGACGCATTCCGTATCTATGAGGACGGCGTTCCGCAGACGATTGCGTCCTTCCGGCACGAGGATCTGCCGGTCTCGCTGGGGATCCTGGTGGACAGCTCGGGATCAATGTATGACAAGCGAACGGCGGTGGATCAGGCGTCGCTTGACCTGGTGAAGCTTTCCAACCGGGAGGATGAGGCGTTTGTGGTCGACTTCTCCTGGGAGGCCTTTATCGATCAGGACTTCACAAATGATATCGGCAAGCTGCAGCAGGGTCTCGGGTACATCAAGTCCAGTGGAGGAACGGCGATGTACGACGCTCTGGTGGCGAGCGCGGACTACCTCTCCAAGAATGCGAAGCGGCCGAAGCAGGTGCTGCTCGTCATCACGGATGGCGAGGACAACGCGTCGAGCGCTTCGCTCGAGCAGGCGATCCGGCGTATTCAGGATCTCGATGGGCCGACGATTTACTGTGTGGGCCTGCTGTTCGGTCAGGATACCGACAAGCGCGAGGCTCGCCACGCCCGGCGCGTCCTCGAAACGCTGGCGGAGCAGACGGGCGGTGTCGCTTATTTTCCGAAGTCGCTGAAGGAAGTCGATTCGATCGCGGCCGAGGTGGCTCAGGACATCCGCACGCAATACACCATCTCCTACCACTCCACCAAGTCTCCAAGCCTGGGAGGGTACCGGCAGATCCATGTGGAGGCTAGGGAGAAGGGCTTCGGCCGGCTGCAGGTGCGGACGCGCACGGGCTACTACCCCAAGGTGAATTCGGGAGCGGCCGCCGCTCCGTCAGGGATGGTGAAGGGGAGTGTGCGGCCGTAAGATCTCACGAATGCACACGGCTCCACCTGAACTGTCTTGCGCTTGGGTGTCTTAGGAAGGAAGAACCGGGCGCTCTGCGCTGATCGTCATCCCCGTGGGCAGGGACGTGAGATGGGCCAGGGTCAGGAGCCCGGGAATGTGTGTCTTGAGCTTGAGCGTGATGTAGTTGAAGCCGACCTTCCAGTTTTTGACTGCTGCGAAGCCTTCACTTCTGAAAAGAAGTTCAGCGGACTTTGGCGTGTAATAGCTGACATGGGCGGGTGGGTCGAGGTAGTACCAGCCAGCGCCCTGTTTTCTGGCCACCCAACCTCTCAGGTTTCCGGTCGTAAAGGCGCATCGTCCACCGGGCTTCAGCATGGCGAAGACCGCGCCCATGAACTCGTGTGGCTCAGGATCATGCTCGATGACCTCGGTCCCGACGACGAGGTCGAAGCGCCCGCGGCAGGCGTCGAGGATGCCTGGGTCGACGCATCGGCCCTGGTGGGTCGTGAAACCGCGGCTCCTCAGGCTATGAACCGCGAACTCTGAGATCTCGACCGCCTCGTAATGCATGCGGGGGCGGTGAGCACGGAGATGTTCTCCGAACTGGGCGCTCAGACCCGGGCCGATATCGAGAACGCTGAGGGGTTTGTCCGCTCCGCTGAGGCGCAGCTGTCTTTCCAGCCAGAAGCGATGGGATGGGCGGATCTCGTCGTCGGCTTGCTGCCCGAAGCGGGCCTTTTCTCCACCGAAGTAGGCTTCGTCGTAGAAGGCGGTGAGCTCCTGGGCTGAGATCTCGACCTGCCCGAAGCCACAGTCCGCGCACTGCCAGATCTGATAGTTCTGAAGAAAGTACAGCTTACGGAGCCGATTGCTCTTACAGATCTTGCAGGTCATCCAAGGTCCCTTGTTTCTCTGGAGTGCTCTTTCTGGAGTGCTCTTTAGGCAGCGCAGCGATGGGGACGATTATAGCTACCGGCGGACCCGTCGGAGTTGAGCGGGAAGACGGCGAGGCGGCGAAGGTGGAGTGCGCAGGTCAGAGTCTCTCGTCGAGGTTGAGCGAATCGATCTTGTTGTTGAGGTCGGCCTGTGCGGCTTCGCGCTGGGCCTCGAGGCTGGCGAGATCGCGGCGGAGGCTGGCGAGGGTATCCTCCTGCTGATTGAGCTCCGCGGTGTAGCGCTTTGCGAGGGTACGTTCCTCAGTGCCGCCCTTGAGCGCGGCGAGGTTGTCCCGGAGGCGCTTCTGGTCTTCGACGATCCGGCTTAGCTGTGATTGCTTGGCGTTGATTTGGTTGTCGGCGTTTGCGACAGCGCGCTTGGCGGCGAAGACGGGTTCGAGCTGTGCGAGCAGGGCGGGGCTGGCGTTGGCGTTGCGGAGAAGCAGGGCGAGCTGGGCTTCGCTCGAATCGGTGAGGCGGAAAAACTGGTCGATGGCGTAGCGCTCGCCGATGTGGAGGCGGACGGTCTCTCCGGGAGGAGTAACGATGCGGAAGCGATACACGGTTGGCGTGGTCTCGGCTGGCTTAACTTCGGAGTCGAGCTGCCATCCGGCACGGACGGGGTGTTCGACGATGACGGTGCGCGGCTCGGGTGCGGCGTTGTGGACGAGGTACTCGACCTCGGCGACCTCGGAGATCTGCTCCTTGAGCACGCCCCGGCTGATGCTGATGCTCCCGACCTTCCTAGTGGTCTTGGAAGAGTCGGTGGAGACGCGGACAGCCTGGTCGGTGGCGTAGGAGAGCAGGCGGCGCTCGGCGGGATGAATGGGATCGAGCAGGCCTTCGCCGCCGAAGTTGCCGTTCTCGACGATAGTGAAGGAGCCCCGATCGAGCGTGAGCTTCGAGGTATTGGTGATCCATAGGGCGCGCAGGGGACGTGGCTGCTGAGGATTCCAGAGCGTGACGCGCTCGGATTGAATTTTGGTCTGGAGGATGGGGACAAGGGCGGTTTCGTTCTTGCGGATGGTAACCGGATCGGTGAGGTTGTAGGCGAAGTAGTCGTCGAAGGCGGCGGTGGTGGTGTTGGAAGTAACCGAGCTGGCGGCGGAGGTCTCGTAGGGTTGCGGCGGGGTGATGTAAGCGCCTTTCAGCATTGGGCCGCCCACGGAGCGCTGTGCCATGGCAGCGGAGCCCGGAGCTGAGCCGAGGCCGCCCAGTACGCCCCCGGCGCTTCCGCCCGCGCTTCCGCCAGACATACCGGACATGCCGGCGACTCCGGCGACCTGCGGTGGCGAATTTGGATCTCCGGACTCATGCGTCTGCGGTGTCACCTGAGCGTCCTGGGCGATGGGGATCTCGGGGCGGCGGGTGTAGGTGGGCTGCGAGAGCGGTTGGATGAAGCTCTGCGGAGAGCCGGCGATGAGCGAGAGCTGGACGTTTATCCAGTCAGTGCCGGTGGTATTGTCAACCACCGACCAGCCCTGGAGGGTCGCGGTTTGCGACGTGGTGGAAGCATTTGGGGCATCGGTGAAGAGGATGCGGTAGGTGGACTTCCAGATGGGCACTTCGGAGAGGTAGGACACGCGCAGGTCGCGTGCGGAGCGGGTGCCCGATGGTGCCGTGTCGAAGAGGGTGAGGTGGCGCAGGCCCTGGTTTCGGTTCGCGTCGAGCAGATGGAGGTAGCGGTCGAGGTCGGTGCGGAGAGGTGTGTCGAGGAGGCGGACCGTGGTCACGGGTGTGAGCTCGAAGGTTCGGACGGCTCCAGAGTCCGAGACGACCGTAACGAAGTGCTTCTCGGTTGAGGGGGCGTTGTCGGTTGGCCCCGGTGTGGTGCGGACCTCGAACGAGAGGAGGCGGCCGGAGAGCGTTCCCGCAGGGGAGCGCACCTCAATGCGGGCGCCGCGGATGGCGTTGTAGAAGTCGATCGACGTGGGCGCTTCGCCGAGCGCGAGGGGAAGGACCTTGAGCTGCTGATCGAGGGGTGTCGTCGAGTTGTAGCCCGCACCCGAGATGCGTCCGCCGCCGAGATCGATGGCGGTGAGCGACTGCAGAACATCGTTGAGCTGGGCGCTGGTGAGGTCAATGATGACGGCCTGGTCTCCGCTGACGCGGCCGGAGTGCTCAAAGAAGCCGACGCCGTTCTTGTAAAGGGAGACGCGGGTCACGGGAAGCGGAGCGGTATGGTCTGGAAATGCGTCACGCGTCCGGGCGGGCTTGGGGGCATCTGGCGATCGAGCGGGTCGGGATTGCGCAAAGGAGGAGACGACGAGGAGGGTGGCAGAGAGGGCAAGCAGCGGGTCACGCAAGGGGAACTCCAAGTGGTGCTGTGAGCTTAGACCCTAAGGGTTGCCTAAATGTTCCCGGGTGCTGTTGTCGAGTGCTTCAGAGTTACTCTTCAGAGAACGCTGCCAAACGGGGGCAAGAGTTGGATTTGATAGAACGGAAGCACTGATTGTGTAGGCCTTAGGGTATTCGCTATAGTGATAGATCTATTAGTTCGGTGAATAAACAGGAGACAGGCGCGATGGCGATGTTTGGTCTGACAGAAGAGCAGGAGCAGCTTCGGAAAGAGGTTCGATCGTTTGCGGAGAGGGAGGTTGCGCCCCACGTGAGCGAGTGGGATGAGAAGAGCGAGTTCCCCCACGAAACGGTAAAGAAGCTGGGTGAGATGGGGTTGATGGGCGTGATCTTCCCAGAGGAGCTGGGCGGCTCCGGCATGGGGTACGTGGAATACGTGCTGGCCATCGAGGAGCTGTCGCGGGTGGACGGAAGCGTTGGGATCATTGTCGCTTCCCATAACTCGCTGTGCGCGAATCACATCATGATCGCGGGAAATGACGAGCAGAGGTCGCGATGGGTGACGAAGCTCGCGGCGGGTGAGTGGCTGGGCGCTTGGGGGCTGACCGAGCCGGGCAGCGGAAGCGATGCGGGCGGCATGCGCACGACCGCGGTGCGCCGAGGCGATAAGTGGATCCTGAACGGGTCGAAGAACTTCATCACCAATGGAACCTATGCGGATTGTGCGCTGGTGCTGGCGGTGACGGATCGCGAGAAGGGGACGCGCGGCGGGATCTCGGGATTTTTGATTGAGAAGGGAACCAAGGGGTACAGGTCGGGGAAGAAAGAGAACAAGCTGGGTCTGCGGGCGAGCGACACGGCGGAGCTGATCTTCGAGGATGTGGAGCTGCCGGCGGAGAATCTGGTGGGGAAAGAGGGTGAGGGCTTCAAGGATGCGATGCGCGTGCTCGACGGCGGGCGGATCTCGATCGCGGCGCTCAGCCTGGGCATGGCTCGTGGTGCGCTCGATGCGGCGATGAAGTACGCCCAGCAGCGGCGGCAGTTTGGAAAGGCGATCTCGGAGTTCCAGGCGATACAGTTCAAGCTGGCGGACATGGCGACGCAGCTGGACGCGGCGTGGCTGCTTACGATGCGCGCGGCGCAGATGAAGGACGCGGGTAAGAAGGTGACGCTCGAGTCGTCGATGGCGAAGCTGTACGCGAGCGAGGCAGCGTGCCGGATCTGCGAGGAGGGCGTGCAGATTCATGGCGGGTACGGCTTCATCAAGGATTACCCGGCGGAGAAGTTCTACCGCGATGTGAAGCTGTGCACGATCGGCGAGGGAACGAGCGAGATCCAGCGCATGGTGATCGCGCGCGAGCTTCTGGGCAAGGCACCGTCGCGAGGCTAGTGCTTTGGTCTCACGCGCGAGATGCTCGGAGCGTCGCTGGTGGCGGGGTTAGTGCCGCTGCCCGGCTTGCTGTCGTGCTCGCCACAGCGCCCCGGATAGTGGGTCTACGACACCCTCGCGAATAGGCAGATGGGGCAGGTCCTTTCGCAACGCCGCGATGAAAGCTTCGCGAAGCAGCGGAACATGCTCCATCATGCTTCCAGCAAAGGCGACCTCCGGTAGCCAGGTTGCGTCAGCAACTGATCTCCGCAGGCGCGCGATCATGACATGGACGAGGTGTGCCATCTCCTCGGCTTCGTTGTCGAGGACAGCGAGTGCGGTGCGGTCGCCCTGCCTTGCGCAGGCAACGACGATGGGTGCGAGCTCCGAAAAGTCGGGTGCGGGAAGTCGATTCGCGTATTCAACCAGAGCCGGGCAATCCCGGAGCTGCCAGCCCTCGAGCACGGCGTCGAGCAGAATGGTTGGCTGCTCTTCGTCGAGGGTGAGGAACAGAGCTCTAAGTCCCTGGAGGCCGACGCGGTGCCCGGAGATCTGGTCGGAGAGCACCGGTCCCCATCCGCCGACGGTGGTCACGGCACCTTGAATGCCGCGGCCGGCGACGTTCGATCCGGTGCCCGCGATGACCACGACGCCTGGCCCGCCGGAGAAGGCCCCGTCGAGCGCAATGTCGACATCGCCGGTGAGGCAAAGCGAGCCGCTGACCCTTTGAGCAAAGGCGGCTCGGATCCAGTCGCCGACCAGGGAGACGGAGCATCCGGCGGCGCCGACGCAGGTCGAGGTGACGGTCTGCATGGCGATTCCGGTGCTCGCGCTCAGCTGGGCCAGGCCAGTCTCCAGATTGCGGGTAGCGGTGGCGTCGTCGGTTCGCATCCGCTTGATGGTCCCGGTGCGCACGCGGGCGAGTTCATGGGTGTCATTGCCCAAGAGGTACTCGGTCTTGGTGCCGCCGGCATCGACCGCTAGATAGAAACTCACCCGCTCCTCCATAGATGCGACTGCTGCAGATTAGATCATCCGTGGAGCGGACGCGAGGGCTCTTCTGGCGCAGCCCGAGAGGTGCAATCGGATCGGTGTTGCTGATCACTCGCACGGTGTGCCGTACATTGTCGTAAGGGAAAATTTCGCGCTCTGTTTCAGAAAGGCTGTCCATGTCCCGTGCTCTTGTTCTTGCTTGCTTTGTCCTCAGCTCCGCCGCTCCGGTCCGGGCGAGTGATGTCACGCTGCTGGCCACGCCCTCCACGGTCGCGTGGGGCTACTACTCGAGTTCGGCAAAACCTGCGCTGACGGTGCATTCGGGCGACACGGTGCGAATGCAGACGCTGTCAACCTGCGGGTCGCCTGAACGGATGATCAGCCAGGGGGTCAAGCCCGAGCAGATCCCGCCGTACACCGCGGCGATCTACAAGGAGGTGACCGACAAGGGGCCGGGCGGGCACATCCTTACCGGGCCCGTGGCGATCGAAGAGGCCGAGCCGGGCGACGTGCTCGAGGTGCAGATCCTCAAGGTGGATATCGACGTCGACTTCGCATGCAACGGCTTCGGCCTTGGCCGAGGATTCCTGCCGATGGAATTTCCGTACAGCCGATCGAAGATTATTCCGCTCGACCGCGCGAAGATGATCGGACACTTCGCACCCGGTATTGAGATCCCGCTGCATCCCTTCTTTGGCAGCATGGGCGTAGCTCCGGGTGCGGGCCGCATCGATAGCGCACCACCGTTTGCCCATGCGGGAAACATGGACAACAAAGAGTTGGTTGCGGGGACGACGCTCTACATTCCAGTCGCGGCCAAGGGAGCGTTGTTTGAGGCGGGGGATGGGCACGCGGGGCAGGGAAACGGCGAGGTGGATATTACGGCGATGGAGACCTATCTCACCGGCACGTTTCGATTCGTGGTGCACAAGAAAAAGACGCTCCTCTGGCCTCGGGCGGAGACGCCGACGTACTACATCTCCATGGGCTTCAGCAAGGATCTAAAGGAGGCAACCGAGCATGCCCTGCGCGACATGATCGACTTCCTGATGGAAGAGAAACATCTCAGTCGGGATGACGCGTACATGCTCTCGAGCGTCGCGGTGGATCTGGACATCACGCAGCTTGTGGACGGAAATGTCGGCGTGCACGCGATGTGTCCGAAGAACATCTTCACGGCTGCCGGCCTAAAGGAACAGCACCGGCAGCCGTGATCTCCCGGCCCGACTTCCTCAAGTGACGCCTAGTCCGCTCGATCGAGCTCGATGCTTCCTGTTTCAGGATCAAGATGGGTGATGCGGAAGCTGTGAATCTGGCCGGGAGCGAGTTGAGCGGACTTCGACGAGGCGGAAGTCGCGCCGCTCTTCCAACGGGCGCTGAGTAGGGAGGTCAGAGAGGAGAGATCGACCTTGGCTCCAGACGTGGGCTGTTCGGATTCCGCTGCCGCCGGAACCAGGGTGCAGGGGGCCACGATGCCTTCGCCAAGTTCGACGCTGGCCTCGTTGTCCTGAACCGATAGAATTCGTCCGGTGACGGTGTCGCCCTGCCTATGTTCTGCGAGGAAGTCGTCGAGGCCGGTCGGGACCATCTGCTTGATGCTGAGACGGAGCTGGCGCTTCTCCTTATCGAACTCGAGCACCTTGGCCTTGACCTGTTCGCCGAGGCGAAGCACGTCCGACGGATGATTCAGGCGCTTCTCGGCCGTGATCTCGCTGATGTGCACCATGCCCTGGATACCTTGGGAGAGTTGGACGAAGGCGCCGAACTTTGTGAAGCTGCTGACCTCACCCTCGACAACCGAGCCGGCGGTGAGCTTGTGGGCGGCTTCGACCCACGGGTCCCCAAGGGCCTGCTTGAGGCCGAGCGAGAGCCGATGCTCGGCGGGGTCAATGCGAAGGATAACTACCTCGGCGGTGTCTCCAACGCGAAGCATATCGCCAGGTGTCCTCACCTTCTTACCCCAGGACATCTCGGAGATGTGGATCATGCCTTCGATACCCGGCTCGAGCTCAAGGAAGGCTCCGAAGTCGGTAAGGCGGGTGACGGTTCCGCGAACACGGTCAGCGGCTTTGTAGCGCTCGGGCACGGTGTCCCACGGGTGCGGAAGAAGCTGCTTCATGCTGAGCGAGATGCGGCGGGTCTCGGGTTCAATCTTGAGCACCTTGACCTCGACCTCCTGGCCGACGGAGAGGACGTCTTCGGCCTTTGCGACGCGCGCCCAGGAGATCTCGCCAACGTGGAGCAGGCCGTCGACGCCGCCAAGATCGACGAAGGCGCCGTAATCGGTGAGGCTGCGGACGGTGCCGGTTACGGTGTCTCCGGCACTGACCTCGGAGTAACGGCGGTCCTTGGTGACGCGGTCTTCTTCCTCGGCGACGATGCGTCGGTCAACAACAACATCCTCGTCCGCGACATCAAGCTTGGTGATGCGGCAGCGGATCTCCTGGCCGACGAGCTTTTCCATCTCGGCTGCATCGCGTACACCGCTGCGGGAGGCGGGCATAAAGGCGCGCATGCCGATGTCGACGGTAAGGCCACCCTTGACCACCGCTGTGACGGTGCCGACGATCGCGGCTTTTTCGGCGAAGGCCTTTTCCATCGCCTCCCAGTCTTTCGGCTGCTCGACCCGGATGCGGGAGAGCTCGTAGTAGCCCTCCAGATTGCGACCCTTGACGGAGACGGGAAGCCGGTCGCCTACAGTTGGCGGTGCGCCTGCGCCCGTGAAGATCGAGAGCGGAAGGATGCCCCCGGTCTTGAAGCCAATGTCGAGGAAGACGGTGTCAGCAGAGAGGGCGATGATGATACCGCTGATCTGCTGACCCTGTGCTGACTTTCGAGGATTGCTGCGCTCGAACTGGGAGAGCTGATCGGCGAAGGACTCGGTGGTTTCAGAGGGTATGTCGGCTTGGGCTTCGGGCTGTGAATCGGCTTGTGACGCGGGGGGATTGGACAAGGAACCGGGCCGCTTTCTTGGATGAGGATTCCGAGATGATGATAGCGCGGCGGGCGTGATGGGTGCGGGCCTTGATGTATAAGGTAGCGTGCAGTGGAGGTCCCCCTGAGCGCTCTTATGGTCGATCGAATTTTAAGCCCCGCGGGTTACGGCAAGTTTCTGATTTTGGTCGCCGGACTCGGCGGTCTGCTCTATGGGATCGATGTGGGTATCATCGCTGCCGCGCTGCTTTACCTCAGCAAGACGGTCAACCTGACGGTGGGGCAGACGTCGGTGATTGTGGCGGCGGTGCTGGGCGGCGGCATGGTGTCGTCGCTGGTGGCGGGCCTGCTTGCGGACTGGGTTGGACGCAGGAAGATGATGATCGTCAGCGCATTCCTGTTTGTGGCCAGCGTTGCTCTTATCGTGCTTTCGCAGGGTTTCACGACGCTGTTTCTGGGGAGGCTGCTGCAGGGTGTCAGCGGCGGCGTGATCGCGGTGGTGGTGCCGCTGTACCTGGCGGAGTGTCTGAGCGCCGGCAGCCGAGGCAGGGGGACGGCGATCTTCCAACTGATGCTGACGGTTGGCATCGTGGTCGCGGCGACGGCGGGATGGTTCTACACGCAGCAGGCGGAGAGGGCGATTGCCGCGGCTGCGGGCGATGCGGTGCTGGTCCGGGCGGCCCAGGATCATGCGTGGCGAGGCATGTTCCTATCGGTGATCTATCCCGGGCTAGTGTTTTTTGCTGGAACGTTTTTTCTGATCGAGACACCGCGCTGGCTGTTTCGCAAGGGGCGGGTTGCGGATGCGCGATCCGCGCTTCTGCGACTGTCGCCGCCGGCTGAGGCAGATCTGCAGCTGCGAGAGATGGAGGCGATGGCACTTGAGGATCAGCAAGGGGCCGAGAAGGCCGACGCTTCAGGCGGGGGTGGATCTCTGCTGCAGAGGAAGTTCGTCGTTCCCTTTGTGCTCGCGTGCGTGGTGCTGGCCTGCAATCAGACGACGGGCATCAATTCAATTCTTGGTTTCCTGGTGATCATTCTGCGGCAGGCGGGTATGAGCGCCAGTCATGCGACGCAGGGCGATGTGGTGGTGAAGCTGCTGAACTGCGTGATGACGGTGGTGGCAGTGGCGCTGGTCGACAGGAAGGGGCGGCGATTTCTGTTGAGGATTGGCACGGGCGGCATTGTTGTTTCGCTGCTTGCCGGAGCTCTGCTGTTTCATGCCTTTGAGGCGCGGCGCAGCGATCTGCGGGACCAGGTGCAGGCGGCGGTGAACGGCGATCGCCTCACCCTGCCGATCGACAAAGGCGGATTCGGTTCAGGCGAGCCGGGGCGGCCAATGTCTTTGACGGTGCTTTACACGTACGGAGCGGGGAACCAGGTGGCGACTGTGCTCAGCTCGGACAAGGATGCCGTGCTGCGGATCTCGCCCACGGCGAAGCTGGTAGGCGCTCCGATCACGATCAAGCATGCGTTTTATGGGCCGGTGCCGACGGAGAGAACCGGCTGGCTGATTACGATATGCCTCGGGCTTTTTATTTCGTTCTTCGCGATCGGGCCGGGGGTGGTGGTGTGGTTGATGCTTTCGGAACTGATGCCGACGCGAATACGGTCGACCGGCATGGGGATCGCCCTGCTGCTGAATCAGGGCGTGTCGACGCTGATTGCGGCGCTCTTCCTGCCGATCGTGGGGAACTATGGGTACTACGCCATGTTCGCTTTCTGGGCGGCGTGCACGGTGGTCTACTTCGTGACGGCGACCTTCTTTTTGCCGGAGACGAAGGGGAAGACGCTCGAGGAGATCGAAATGTATTTCGACAGGGGTGAGCAGGCGCCGTTGGCCCAGGATGTCTAGCGACGGCTCAGGCCTTCCGAGCACGGCCGCGATCCACCGTGCTCGGTGTAGGCACTAGGCATCGCTCAGCGCGGGAGTTCCTTCGTGCCGTCGATGGTGAAGTCCCCGATCTGCGAGCTCTGGGTTTTGGTGGGTTGAGAGCCTCCGACCGACACGCGGTAGCTACCGGGCGAGACGGAGCGGACCCCCTTCTCGTCGACCTGCGAAAGTGTGCGGGGGTCGAGGTTGAAGCTGACGTGCCGGGTCTCGCCGGGTCCAAGGTGGACGCGGTTGAAGCCGGCGAGTGCGAGCGCAGGAGAGACGCCGGTGTGGGGCGGCGTGAGATAGAGCTCGGTGACCTCATCGCCAGCGCGGCTGCCGGTATTTTTCACGTCGGCCTCAACCGTGAAGGAGTCGCCGGCGCGCAGGGTTTTGGTGGAGAGTTTGAGGCCGGAGTAGCTGAAATTCGTATAGCTGAGACCATAGCCGAAGCCGTAGAGGGGTTTGCCTTTGAAGTAGCGGTAGGTGCGGTTCGCCATCGCGTAGTCCTCGAAGGCGGGGATCTGGTCGACTGAGGCATAGAAGGTGACGGGGAGGCGTCCGGCGGGATTGTTCTTTCCGCTAAGGGTCTGGGCGATCGCCGTGCCTCCGGACTCGCCGGGGTACCACGCTTCGAGGATGGCGTTCGCGTGCTCCTGCGCCCATGTGACGGAGAGGGCGCTGCCGTTGAGCAGAACGACAACGAGCGGCTTGCCGGTAGCGGCGAGGGCCTCCAGGAGGCTCTGCTGCGATGCGGGAAGTTTGATGTCGGTGCGATCTCCGCCGGAGAAGCCTTCAATGTGAATGGGCATCTCCTCGCCTTCGAGTTGAGAGGAGAGGCCGACGTAAGCCAGGACAACGTCGGATCTCTGGGCCGCGGCCAGTGCCTCTTTCTGGAGGTCGCTGGACTTCGGGGTCCACTCGAGCGAGATGCCCGCGCCGAAGAGCTTCGCGTTGTGCAGGTACTCGACCCTGAGATCGTGCCGCTTAGCGTCGGCGAAGTTCAGGTTGAATGCCGGCGTGTGACTGGAGCGGGAGTAGGCGCTGGCCGAGGTCTCGGATCCAGAGACGGGTTTGCCGTCGAAGTAGACGGCGAGCTTCTCATGATCTTCGCAGGGATAGCAGTCCGCGAGGTGAATGGCGAACTCGTAGTCTCCGGGTTGGGGAGCGGCGATGCTTCCGGTCCAGCGAACGGCGAAGCGGTCGGAGGGGACACCGGGCACCGGGCTCGCTCCGTTCCAATCGAAGTCGATCTGCTTGTCGACGCGCTGGAGCAGCGGCTTGCCGTCGAAGGCATCGCTGGCAAAGTACTCGGCCTTGAGGCCCTCGAGGTTTGTCGTCCCGTCCGGATGGAGCATCGTGCGAGGGACTGGGAGAGCGACGCCCTCGGCGTAGGGGGAGCCCTGTGCGTAGATGACCTTCGCGCTCTTAAACTCGGCGGCAATGCCGTCGACCGGGAGGACCGGGTTGCGGGGGATCGCGTTGTAATTTCCCTCAATGGCGGAGAGCGATGCGGCGTTGGGGCCGACGACAGCGATGGTGCGAATGCCCGGCTTCAGCGGAAGTGCGCCGGCCTCATTCTTCAGCAGCACCATCGACTCGTTCGCGGCCTGGAGAGCGAGAGCCTGATGCGCGGGCGAGTTGACCTCGGAGAAGGGAATGCTGGCGTATGGCACCTTCGCCGCCGGATCGAAGAGGCCGAGACGGTGACGGGCCAGGAACAGCCGCTTGATCGAGACGTCGATCTCAGACTCTTTGATGAGACCTCTGCCTACGGCCGCGGTCAATGCGCGATAGGTGGTGCCGCAGTTCGTATCTGTACCTGCGCGGATGCCGGCGACAGAGGCGGTCTCGGGGTCCGTTGAGGTATGGTGTGCGGTCTTTTGGAAGAAGTCATCGATGGCACCGCAGTCGGAGGTGACGTAGCCTCCAAAGCGCCAGTCGCCGCGCAGGATGGTCTCGAGGAGCTCTTTGCTGGCGCAGGCGGGAGCCTTGTCGATCGCGTTGTAAGCGCACATGATCGAGTCGGCTTTTCCCTCGGTGATCGTGGCGCGAAAGGCGGGGAGGTAGGTGTCCCAGAGATCATGGGGCGAGGGATCGACGTTGAAGCGATGGCGTTCGGACTCGGGGCCGCTGTGGACGGCGTAGTGCTTCGGGGTCGCGATGACTTTGAAGTAGCTCGGGTCGTTGCCCTGGAGACCTTTGACGAACGAGACGCCGAGGCGGCTGGTCAGGAAGGGATCTTCGCCGTAGGTCTCCTGCCCGCGGCCCCATCGTGGATCGCGGAAGATGTTGATGTTCGGCGACCAGAAGGTGAGGCCGTAGTAGATGGAGTGAATGTTGTGGCGCAGGGCCTCGTTGTTCTTGGCGCGAGCCTCCGTCGAGATGGTGGTTCCCATGCGGCCGAGCAGCGGTGCGTCCCAGGTGGCGGCCATGCCGATCGCCTGCGGGAACATGGTCGCGTAGCCGGAGCGAGCAACACCGTGCAAGCCTTCGTTCCACCAGTCGTAAGCTGGAACTCCAAGGCGCGGAATCGCAGGCGCGGTATTCATGGTCTGCGCGACCTTCTCTTCAAGGGTCATGCGCGAGACGAGGTCGTCAACCCGCTGCTGCGCCGGCAGGGAAGTGTCCTGGTAGGGCAGAGCTCTGGCGCTCTGAGCCGAGGCTGACGCCGAAAACGCGGGTAAACAAATCGTGAGGAGCACGGCAGCAGAGAGGTGCTGGAGTTGCATGGTGTTCGGTACCTCCGACGGTGAGAACGATCGAGTACGAGGCCGCGGTCCAACCCGAAGCCGAAGAGATCCATCCTACTTTGTTTCTACCCTGATAGACCTCTCCAGTCTCTTGCCTTCATGGCGAAACGAAACTCTACAACCCGCATCGGCGACCTCCGGTGGTCACCCTGGCAGAAGCAAACTCTGCGTCTAACGCGTCGACTCTGCTCCGACAGGCAATCTGTTCCTCGATCGAGAACGCGGGGGAAGGAGAAGACGTGCATCTGGTCATCTTTGGTCTGACTATCTCCTCCTCGTGGGGCAACGGGCACGCGACGCTTTGGAGGTCGCTCGTGAAGGCGACGCTGCGCCGCGGACATACGGTGAACTTTTACGAGCGGGACGTACCCTACTATGCGGGTACTCGCGATCTTTGGGAGCTGCCGGAAGGCGGGCATCTGAAACTCTACGAGTCGCTCGATCAGATCACGGCGGAGGTGAAGCGGGATCTGGACGATGCGGACCTGGCGCTTTGCACCAGCTACTGCGCTGATGGCCCTGCAGCCTGCCAGATGATCCTTGACTCAAGGGCGCAGGTGAAGGCGTTTTACGATCTCGATACGCCGGTGACGCTCGATGGACTGCAGTCCGGCACCTCAATGGAGTACCTGCCGCAGGGGGGCTTGGGAGACTTCGATCTGGTGCTGAGCTTTACGGGCGGGCGGGCGCTCGATGAGCTGAAGACGCGCCTGGGAGCGCGGTCGGTTGCACCGCTCTATGGTTCCGTCGATCCGGAGACGCACTTCCCGGTTGCGGCAAAGGAGGAGTTTCGGGCGGCGCTCTCGTACCTCGGAACCTACGCCGCGGACCGGCAAAGTGGTGTCAATCGGCTGCTGCTCGAGCCCGCGCGTCTGCTGCCGGACTCGCGCTTCGTGATCGGCGGGGCGCAGTACCCGGAAGAGTTTCCGTGGACGAAAAACATCTGCTTTGTGCAGCACCTGCCGCCCTCGCTGCACCCGGCATTCTTCTGCTCTGGCCGCGCTACCTTGAACGTGACCAGGCGGGCGATGGCGAGCTACGGGTACTGTCCTTCGGGGAGGATCTTTGAGGCGGCGGCTTGCGGGGTGCCGCTCCTCACCGATGTTTGGGAGGGTTTGGAAACCTTTTTCGAGCCCGGCCGCGAGATCCTTCCGGTAACCTCGGCGGATGAGGTGCTTGAGGCGCTCTCGCTCTCAGACGCGGAGTTGAACTCTGTTTCCGCGGCGGCGCGGGAGCGGACCTTAGCTGAGCATACGGGCGAGCAGCGGGTGCTGGAGCTTGAACGTCTGTGCGAATCGGTTCGCACTGCGAGCGAAAAGGAAGTGGTGGCTTAGCGGTGAGGGAGAGATCAGGAGTTTGGGGAATCATTCCAGCAGCGGGAGAGGGTAGTCGCATTCAGCCGCTGGCCTTTTCGAAGGAGCTGCTGCCCATCGGGAGCCGCGTGGAGGACGGAAAAGAGAGGCCCCGGGCAGTGAGCGAATATCTGGTCGAACGCATGATTCGCGGCGGCGCGGATAAGCTGTGTTTTGTGATCTCCCCGGGGAAGACGGACATTCTTGAGTACTACGGATCGCGGCTTTGGGGAGCGGACATCGCCTACGTGGTGCAGCCCAGGGCGGGTGGTCTATGCGATGCTCTGTTTCGCGCGCTCCCGCTCGTGCGTCCGGACGAGACCGTGCTGATTGGGCTTCCGGATACCCTCTGGGCGCCGGAGGATGGCTTCTGCCATCTGCCGGATGGCGTGCTCTCCTTTCTGCTGTTTCCAGTCGACCATCCGGAACTCTTCGACGCCGTGGTCACCGGCGCGGAAGGGTCGGTGCTGGATATAGAGGTGAAGAAGTCCGGCGCGCGATCAAACTGGATTTGGGGGGCGATCAAAATGCCGGGTACCGTCTTCCATGAGCTGTATGCGTTGTGGTGCAGACCGGGCCGTGGCGACGAGTATCTTGGGACCTTGGTGAATGCGTGGATGGACCAAGGTGGCCGGGCGGTTGGCGTCCAGGCCGGAGAGGCGTATGTCGATGTCGGAACGCTGCATGGATACCGGTCGGCGATACGTCTGCTCGAGGAAAAGGCTGACTCGGGTCTCGAGAGAGTTTCAAACGTGAGAGGAGATCGATGAGGATGGGATTGCTGGAGCACTTGAAGGGCGGCCCGGGAGAGTTGGAGAGCCGGATCAGGGAAATCGGTCCGTGGTTTCACAACTTGAGATTGGGCGAGGTCGAGACAGCGCCGGAGCACTTCCTGGGCGACTATCCGCAGGTGAAGTACGAGCGATTCCGTGACGCGCTGCCGAGAGATTTGACCGGGTGCAGCGTGCTCGATATCGGATGCAATGCCGGCTTCTACTCCTTCGAGATGAAGCGCCGAGGGGCATCGCGTGTGCTCGGAATCGATACGGACGAGCACTATCTGCGGCAGGCGAGATTTGCTGCCGAGGTGAGCCACCTGGACGTGGAGTTCGAGCGCCTGCCGGTCTGGGATGTCGCCTCTCTGGGCGAAAAGTTCGACCTCGTCATCTTCATGGGTGTGCTCTACCATCTTCGGCATCCGCTGCTGGCGCTGGATCTGATCCATGAGCATGTTGCAAAAGACCTGTTCCTGTTTCAGAGCATGCAGCGCGGGAGCCGGGACATTGCAGATCTTCTGCCGGACTACGAGTTCGCCGAGCCCGCGCCGTTCGACGAGCCGGGATACCCGAAGATGCACTTCATAGAACATCGGTACGCGCACGACGAGACGAACTGGTGGGTGCCGAACCGCGCCTGTGCCGAGGCCATGCTTCGATCTGCTGGATTCGCTATTGAGGCGCAGCCGGAGGAGGAGGTCTATGTCTGTCGATGGCAGCCGCTTGAGGTTCCGCCTGACGGTCCACACTGCATCTATCCGGCGAAGGAAAGCGGGCGCTGAAAGTGGAACAGCATCAGCCTCAAGAACTGGGTCAGCAGATCGCGACTGCGGAGCAACATCTGGAGCGGCGGCAACTTCCAGACGCGATCGCCGCCTTCCATCTCGCCGAAGCGATGGGAGCGGATCTGGACGGATGTTCGGCCGCGCGCTGGACGGCGTCCATGCTGCGAGGCGACTTTGAGGCGGCGTGGTGTGAGAGTGATGCGATCCGGCGTCGAGCAGGCTCGGACCCGCATCGATTCTGGATGGGCGAGGACCTCCGGGGAAAGCGTGTGATCGTGCGTTGCCTGCACGGGTTTGGAGACGCAATCCAGTTTCTGCGTTACGTGCCGCGGCTTCAAGCGATGACGAAACATGTCGTGGTGGAGGTTCCGCCTCGAATGCTTACCCTTGCACCCCTGCTGGACGGCCTCGACGATGTCGTAACGTGGGGAGAAGACGCGCCGTCAATTGCGCCGGAGTGGGACGTGCAGGTGGAGGTGATGGAGCTGCCCTACCTGTTCCGGACGACCGAGGTGGAGTTGCCGGGCGCCGTCCGATACCTCCGCGTACCGCGGGCCGAGGTCAGGGAGGCGGAGAGGATGATGGGTTCTGCGCAGGATCTCAAGGTCGGCGTGGTCTGGGCATCGGGGCAGTGGAATCCGGCGCGATCGATACCAATCGAACACGTCGAGCGAATGGCCCGGAGCGGATGCGCCGAGTTCTGGAGTCTGCAGGGTGGGTCGGCTCGCGAAGACGGCGCGGCACTGGTGAACGGCGGAGCACTTCGCGACGCAGCGGTGTGCGGCGAGGGATTGCGGATTCTGGCTGCGGTGATCGCGAATCTCGACTTGGTCATCACGGTGGACACGCTCGCGGCGCATCTGGCTGGAGCAATGGGCAAACCAGTCTGGGTGATGCTGCAGCACGCGGCGGATTGGCGATGGATGGTGGATCGTTGTGACAGCCCGTGGTACCCGAGAACACGCCTCTTCCAACAGACGACAGAGGGAGATTGGGGCAGCGTGATCGATAAGGTGCAGACGGAGCTGACGACGAGGATCAAGGGCGCATCGCTGACTTTGGCGGCGAGTTGATGCCCGGCAAGGTTCACCGGCACACGGTCCGAAGATGGGACGAATACGATGCCTACCTGTTCGACATCGATGGGACATTGCTGCATGGCACGGATGCAGTCCATTATTTCGCGTTCTGCGAGGCGCTCGGATCGCTCGCTGGGCGGCCGCTCAACCTCGATGGTGTTACAGCGCACGGCAACACCGACGTTGGTATTCTGCGCGACGCTCTGGCGCTGGCTGAAGTACGGGATGAGATCTGGCGGCCGCGCCTTCGTGAAACACAACAGAACATGTGTCGTTTCGTCGAGGAGCGCAAGGAAAATTTACGCGCGACTGTCCTTCCAGCGGTGCCGGAGGTGCTCGATCATTTGCGAACGAAAGGCGCCATCTTGGGCGTTGCGACCGGAAACCTGGAGCACATCGGCAGGCTGAAGCTTGCTCATTGCGGCCTGCTGGAGCAATTCGACTTTGGGTGCTACAGCGACGCCTATGAGTATCGCCGGGACGTCTTTACCGGAGCTCTGACGAAGGCGCGAAGGCTGGCCGGCGAGAGCGCGGCCGTATGTGTTGTGGGAGACACGCCCGAGGACGTGCGGGCGGCGTGTGCGAATGATTTGGACGTGATCGCGGTCGCGACGGGCATCTACAGTTTTGAAGAGCTCCAGGCCGAAGATCCGAATGTGTGCCTGCTATCGTTACAGGATCTGCTGAGCATGTAACCGTTCCAGTCTCCAGCAAGTCTTCAGCATGGGCATGAGGAGACGATCTGCTCGAACTCTGCCGCGCGGTGCTCTGCCGTGTGCTGCGAAAGAATCCGATCACGGGCGCGCATACCTATGCGTCTGGCCTCGGTCTCGGACATCTCCTGGAGGATGGTGGCGACCTCGGCGGTGTCGGCGGGAAGAAGGATCTCAGAGCCGGGTGTGAGGAATTGGTCAAGGCCCGGCCATGCGTCCGAGAGAATGGTGGCGCCGCACGCCGATGCTTCGAAGAGGCGTACGGAAGGGGAGTAGCCGGCGGCGGCCATGTCGTCGCGGGTGAGGTTGAGTGTGAAGCGCGAAGAGGAGTAGAAGCCTGGGTGGTCGGGCGGCGACACGTGAATCAGCCGGCGAACATTGGGGCGCCAGGTGAGGTCCTCGGGATACTGCGGTCCGGCGACCAAAAATCGCATCTGCGGCACGGATGCGGCTACATCGTCCAGGAGCGCGGAAAGCTTTGGCTGGCGATCGGGAGCGTATGTGCCAAGGTAGCTCAGGTCGCAGCGGAACTCCGTTCGCGGCGTGCTGGGGTGATAGAGGTCGGGGTCGACGGAGCAGAAGAAGGGCACAGCGCGGGGCGAGCCGAAGACCTGCTCGAGCTCCTGAAGCGCGGGTCCGCCCGTGAAACTGAGATACGCCGCGAATTGGGGAATGAGCGCGGCTGCGATGTACTCGGTGCCGCCCGCGGCGCGCAGCTGAGCGAGGGTGATCGGGGTGTCAATGTCATAGAAGAGGAGCGGGCAGCGCTGTCTCTCAAGGAGTTCGCGGGCGGCATCGATGCCGTCGGGAAAGTAGGAGCCGATCACGACGACGTCAGCGTCGGCGGCAAGTTGAAGCAGGGAGTTGCGGTCTGACGTCCAGCTCTCGTAGAGATGGACAGTGCAGAAATCAGGCTCCGGCAGGTCGCGATTGCTGCGGTACCACTCGACGTCCTTCTCGACAAAGTGGATCTGGTGTCCGCGACGGGCCAGAGCTTTGCACAGCGATCGATAAGTGGTGGCGTGGCCGTTGCCCCAGGATGACGTGATGGTGAGGCCGTAGACGACGATCTTCACCGTTCGGCTGCTCCGGGTGTGCTGGCTGCTTTGGGTGCGCGCGATCCAAGGCAGTGCTCGAAGGCCTGCTCGGCCTGCGCGGCCCGCTGGGCGTAGGTGTGGTCGCGAAGAGCGCGGGCGTGAAAGGCCGCGCCAATCTCCCTCCGAGCGGCACCGTCGTAACCGGCGAGCGCGTCGACCACATCCTGTGCGTTGCGAATAACCAGGATCTCCTTTCCCGGTTCGAAACAGTCGTCGATGCCGGGCCAGTCATCGCAGAGCAGGCAGGTGCCGGCGCCCGCAACCTCGAAGACCCGGGTTGGAGGGGAGAAACCGGACTGCGCCATGGAGGCTCGGTTGATGTTCATGACCATGCCCGCGGAGCAGTTGACTCGGTTGTGCTCCGCAGTGGGAACGTGGCCAATCCATCGAACATTGGGCGGCATGGACTTGTCGCCCCAGCCCTCGCCACCGAGAAGGAAGCTCTGGTTCGGGGCGAGTTCCGCGGCGTGGAGGAAGAGTTCTTCAACGCGGGCTTCGCGATCCGGCAGACGGTTTCCGAGAAAAGCGACGTCGCAGGCAAGGGAAACGTCGGGCGGAACGGGATAGTGCGTCTCCGGGTCCAGGCCGTTATACATGCTGAAGTAGGCGCGGGCTCCAAGGGCGAGGTACTGTTCCTGGCACCACGGGCCGCCGCCATAGGTGAGCACCGCGTCGTACTGCGGCATGGAGGTGCGAAAGGCGTCCTCCGGGTTCGCGTGCATTCGCGCGATGGTGGCGGGGGCGTCGACATCCCAGAAGGTAATGACGGACTTCGCTTGCAGCTCAAGGATGCGGCGCTCGAGGGTTTCGTCGTCGACGCCGATCCCGCTGTGCTTGACGACAACGTCGGCCGAAGCTGCGCGCTCCAGCATGTCGTCGAGACCGGTCCCGGGCTGGTAGACGAGGGACTCGACGTAGCGGAAGTCATCGGAGTCGCGATGTTGCTGACGGCCATAGGCATCAGGCTCGGCGAAGGTAATGCTGTGGCCGAGGCGCTCGAGGTATTTGTAACAGCCGCGGTAATACGTGGCGGCTCCGTTCCAATACGAAGAGACGATGCTGGAGCCAAAGGCAAAGATCTTCACGAGAGCAGGCCCTCACAGATGGAGGTAAGCTGCTGGGCGCGGTGCAGGCAGGTGTGACGGCTGAGCACGGTCTCCAGTCCGTGCTCCACTTGCGCTTGCCCGGCGGCTGGGTCCTTGAGGAGATCGCACATCGCGGACTTCATCTCGGCTCCATTGCTGACGAATCGGAAGTCTCCGGGGCGGAACAGATCCTCGGTGTCTTGCCACGGCGCTGAGATCAGAGGGATGCCGCAGGCAAGTGCTTCGAAGACCCGAATGGTTGGGATCCCGAGCATGGCCGAGGCGTACTGCTGACGCGGAACGTGGACCGTAAGCCGGGCCGAGGCATAAACCGCGGGAGCCTTCAGATTGGGGAGGTATCCGCCGTAGCGAACGTGCGCGGCTCGAAGAGCTTCGAGTCCATCCTCCGGGTATCGAACCCCGTAGATGGTGGCGCGGACTCCCGGAAGATCTGAGATCGGGCCGAGCAGGAACTCGCGGATCTCTGCGGAGCGTTCCCCGTCGCCCCAGTTGCCGATCCAAACGACGTCCTCTTTCTTTTCGGGCTGTGAGTCCGGTCGGAACACCGTGGTGTCGGCCGCCTCGTGCAGGGTCCAGACACGTTCGAGGCCGAAGCGCGCGCGGTAAATCTCTTCAAGGGCACGACCGAAGGCGAGAGTGCCGTCGAAGCGATCGAGTTGAAAGAGACGCATCTGCTCCGGGGAGGAAGACGCGCGGTGGTGGGTATCGTGAAAGAGCAGGCGGAAGCCGATCTGATCTCGCAGATCTAGGAGGCGCCGTGCGAGTTCGGGAGGATTCCACTCGTGGAGAATGACGACCTCAGTCTCCCGCAGGCGATCGATCCAGGCAGCGGTGGGCTGGTCGGAGACGTACGTTTGGACATCGAAATCCGGGTAGGTGCTGGAATAGCCCTCCAGCGATTGTGCCCCGAGCGGATCGGCTCTAAGGTTCTCGATCGACCACCCGGTGTCGGGCTCAAAGGCAGTCACAGCATGGCCGAGGCTCTTCAGCGCGCGAAGCAGGCCTCGGAGAAAATGGGCGTTTCCGTTGTTCCAGTCGGAGCGCAGCGAGTGGGCGAGGTAGGCGATGCGCAGGCTACGAGGCATGCACAGGCACCTCCGCGGCCTCGGGTCGTGCCGGAAACGGGTAAGCCGGATCGAGCAGATGGCGGTAGACCTCCAGGTATCGCTCCACCATACGAGCGCGAGTCATCGGAAGAGCACGACTCAGAGCGCGGCTCTGAAAGTCCCTCAGGAGCACGGGTTCTGATGCGAGTTGCGCAAGCAGGTCGGAGAGCGATCGGGCGCCCTGAAAGTACAGGGCACTGCTGCCCCACACCTCACGAAAAGAGGGGATATCGTTGGCCACGACGGCGCATCCACAGAGGGCGGCTTCGAGCGGGGCCAGGCCGAAAGGCTCATAAACCGAGAGCGCGAGATATATGGAGCTGGAACGAAAGAGGTCGAGAAGCTGCTGCTCTTCCATCGCGCCGAGAAGGTTTGCCTGGCCAATCGACTGCGATGCCCCGGCAGTCCCATGCTCGACCTCGCCCGCCACAAACAGGGGTATCGGCGATGCGACATCGGCGAGGATCACAAGCCCCTTTGCCTCGTCCCATTGCCGTCCGGCGGAGACGGCCTGCAGCCTGCGGAGCGGCTCCCGCGAGGGCGCCGGGAGGTCGCGGCCGTTTGCGATCACATAGGCTTCGCCCGGAAGAGAGAAGCCCTCTGCAAGCGCCCCCAGCATCCATCGAGTCGGTGCCACGACCGCATCCGCGGAGGTCAGCCCCGCCTGCGTGAGATCCCTGTACCGATCCAGCCACGGCGATCGGTCGAGCCCATCCGGCCGGCAGGCGGCGGCCCAGCTGAGAACGTCACTGTGCGCTCCGACGAGCTTGGGAATGCGCGCGGGAAGCTTTCCGAAGCAGAACTGGTTCGTGTGCAGAATCTCTGCTCCGAAGTTCTGCGTGAGGTCGAGAAGGAGCTCTTCCGCATCCGTATAGGCGGAGTCGTTCGCGTCCATCCACTCGAGCGGAGTCTCGGAGGCGACGTAGCGGAAGGCGTCCGGGTAACGTGTGCTCATACCGGAGCACCAGGAGCTTTGGTCCGGCGAAGGACGACGTCCGAAGCTCGCGAGAGCTACCGCGTGGGAGCCTTCCAGCAAGCCTTCCGTGAGTTCCTTTGTGTGCGTCCAGACGCCACCAACGGTATCCGTGGTCAGCAGGACACGCATTCAAGCCCCTGTGATTCGATCGGCTGGCGTTCGAGCTGCTCGAGCGAGAGCGGCTGCTGCTCCTGAATATCGCTGTACCCCTTGTCCGCGAACATCTGGAGATAATGGGAGTGGGCGCGCTCCCAGGCCTGCTCGTCCGGCTGTGCACCAAAAGTAGTTACATACTCCGGGCTGCCTGGAAATGGGAACATCGGGACGGGTTCGCTGACCCAGACGCCGGCGGCCTTCAGGCGAGTCTGCCAGGAGGCGACGAGGTCAGCGTCGTCTTCCGGGGTCTTGATGAGATTGGCCTGTACCCACGGAATGTACCGGCGCGCGTAGATTAGGAGGTCGCTGATGCGATCGGTGGAAAGCCGGCAGTTCTTGTTCATGGCGTCGCGGCCCGCTTCCGTGATCGATTCCACGCCGCACTCAAAGGAGACGCAGTGGGCGCGGCCGAGAAGCTCCAAGAGGTCCTCGTTCCAGAGGTCGATGCGGGTTTGAAAGCCGATCGACACGGGCCGCTTTGCGATCTCTTCGAGCAGAGCGCGCACCTGCTTGCCCACACCGAAGATCTCGTCGATGAAGTAAACGTAGTCGACGCCGCGGGCAATCAGCTGGTCAATCTCGTTCAAGACGGAAGCAAGATCACGCTCGCGGTACTTGTTCCGGAAAAGTGTCTTGTTGCAGAAGGTGCACGCGTAGGGGCATCCGCGCGCGAACTCCACCTCGGCGCCGAGCTTGAGGTGATCGGCCCCGTTGCCGGGAAAGATGTGGTGCTTATGCGCGTGCCGTTCGACGGGGTAGTCGGTGTAGTCGAGCGGGCCGAGAGCTCGCATGTCGGTGGCGCCTAGGCCGGGCGTGGAGTGGAAGACGCCCTTTCGATCACGCCAGCAGCAGCCGGCAATCATCTCCCACGGAAGCGTCGCCAGCTGCGGAAGAGTCTGGTCTGGCTCACCGCGGAGAGCAATATCAGCACCCGTCTTTTCGAGTGTAGCTTGCGGGGTGACCGATCCGTGCGGTCCAATCACGACCACCTTCGAGGCGCGCCGGAGATCTGCTATCCAGCGCGCGGGAACGCGAAGTTCGGGCTGCGGACAGCGCCAGAACAGGTAGGAGGGCGCGGTCGGAATCACCAGGAAATCTTCCTTGAAGTCGCCTATCCTGGCGAGCGTCTGCGCCGGCGAGAGCTCTTCCATGTTGGCGTCGATCACGAGCACGTCGTGTCCGGCGGATCGCAGAAACTCGCGCGCGGAGAGGAGTTCGAGAGGCACATGCGGATCAGCGCATCCGAAGTACGTCGACCCCTCGAAGCTCCATCGCGGATTGACGAGAGCGTACCTCATGCGACCTCCTCGGGAACCAGATCGGCAGCAGTCTGGGGGGCCCGCTGTGCGGAGACGAGCTGACGGTTCTCCTGCCAGAATCTGCGGACAGATTGAAGCGTCTGGCCAACAGAGTTGTTCGGCTGCCAGCCCGTGGCGCGCGTGAGCTTCGAGGCGTCAGAGATGTAGAGAGGCTGATCGCCGGGGCGAACCTCGCTGTATCGCAGATCGGGCTGTTTGCCGGTCTCCTGCTCAATCGCGCGAAGCATCTCCAGCACTGAGACAGCCCTGTCGAGACCTCCGCCCACGTTGAAGACCTGCCCTGAAGTTCGGGCGATGTTTCCGGAGGCGGCCTGCATGGCATCGATCAAATCGGAGACATGGAGCACGTCGCGTACCTGGAAGCCGTTGCCGTATACCGTGATCGGCTTGCCTTCGAGAACGCTGTATAGAAAGTGCGCGACCCATCCCTGGTCTTCGTTACCGAACTGCCGCGGGCCCGCGATGCAGGACATACGGAAGACGACCGTGGGTAGATCGTAGATTCGTGCGTAGTCCCGGACATACTGGTCCGCCGATCCTTTGGAACAGCCGTAGGGCGAGTGGAAGTCGAGAAGCTGGTCTTCGGTCACGCCGCGGAAATCGGGATCTTCTGCGCGGTAGCGCGTCTCCTCGATGGTGACAGGCACTGACTCGAGCGATCCATAGACCTTGTTGGTCGAGGTGAACAAGACAAACGGACGTCGGCCGGATCGCCTTGCGGCCTCCAGCACATTAAGTGTGCCGAGCGCGTTGACGTCAAAGTCGCATCGGGGATCCGCCACCGATGTGGTAACGGCAACCTGCGCCGCCAGATGATAAATCTCGGTGGCGTCCCGCGCCGCTTCGGCAATCTCGGAGACATGGCGAACGTCCCCCTTCACAAACTCGAGCCGGGCATAGCCGGGGAGAGACTGCAGCCAGTCCAGGTTGTGCTTTACGCCGGAACGCGACAGATTGTCGAAGATCCGCACGTGCGTTCCAGGCTCCGACAGCAGACGTTCCGCCAGGTTTGACCCGATGAAACCTGCTCCGCCCGTGATGAGAATGTTACGAGCTTGACCGCTCCTCATCGTTTCCGTTCCTCTCTTCCCGCGGCACTGAGCTGCAACCGCTTCATGCTGTGAGTCCGTAGGTGTTGAGTTCGCGAAGCATGGTTTCGGCTTTATCCTCCGCCTCCTGTTTTGCCAGCCAGGCGGCTAACTCTCGAAAACCCTCCTCGTGGGTGACCTGCGGCTCGTACCCGAGCAGCGAGCGAGCTTTGGTGAGATCGGCGTAGCAGTGCCGAATATCGCCGGCGCGATACTTCTGCGTGATGACGGGTTCAACGGTCTGGCCGAGAGAAGAAGCGAGAATCTCGGCGACGCGGCGTATGGTGATCGGCTTCCCGCAGCCGACATTAATCACCTCTCCGTCGGACTCCGGCCGCTCCATGGCAAGCAGGTTCGCGCGAACGATGTCATGGATGCTGACAAAGTCGCGCATCTGCTCGCCGTCCTCGAAGACCAGGGGAGCCAACCCGTTAATCAGGCGAGCGGCGAAGATGGCGGCAACGCCGGTATAGGGATTCGAAAGAGCCTGGCGCGTCCCGTAGATGTTGAAGAACCGCAGCGCCGTAACCGGTATACCGTAGGTCCGGCCGTAGATGAGGCAGAGCTCCTCCTGGTCGCGCTTGGAGAGTGCGTAGACCGAATTGATCTCGGAGGGCTTGTCTTCGCCGGTCGGCATGGGTTTCAGAACGCCGGTGCACTCAGCACAGTGAAGCTCCCACCGGCTGGCCTTCAGTCGGGATACGGGTCTGACCGGAGGCGATGCCTTCCGGCCGCACTTTGAGCAGACGTACCGGCCCTCGCCGTAGATCGACATGGAGGAGGCGACGATCAGCTTCTGCGGTGTGTGTTTGGAGTCGAGCAGCGCCTGCAGGAGCTCAGCCGTGCCCTGCGTGTTCACGCTCATGTATCGGCTGATCTCGTACATGGATTGCCCGACACCGACCGTCGCCGCGAAATGAAAGATGATATCGACCCCGGAAAGCACGTCGCGCAGGCGATTGGGATCGCGGACGTCCCCGATAACCAGGTCGACTTCCGGTGACAGGTAGTCCGGAGGTCCGTCGCTGTGGACCTGAGGCGTCAGGTCGTCGAGCACCCGCACCCGGTGGCCGGCGCGGAGGAGACCGTCCGCCAGGTGAGAGCCGACAAATCCAGCCCCTCCGGTAATAAGAATCTGCTTCGATCGCCTACTCTGTTCGCTCATGGTTATCGGCTGCCCCGCTGGATTTGAGATGTCGCTGATGTGACCGAAGCCGATGCGAGCGCGGGGGCATAACGCGTGACCGCCCAGGCCGCAAAGTCCGCGAACTGCTGCGGATCCTTGGGCGGGCTCGTGTGATGGCCCTCGAGGCCGAGATGCTCCGGCGTGAAGCAAAGCGTGAGCGAGACGCGGAACGGCTCCAGCGCCTCCATCTGCCGATCGAACCAACGCGTCGCATCCGGACGGAAGGAATCGGCCCAGCTCAGGCCTGTGCGCAGATACTGCACGCCGTGGCTGTGCATCCAGTCGACCGCCTGATCGAGCCGCGGATCTTCGTAGTGGAACCACTGGCAGAAGCCGACCGTCCCATCCGTGGGAAAGATTCTGGCCGCCAGCTTGGGTGTTCCGTCGGGCTTGATCAGGCCCAGGTAGTAGTGGCGGTAGTACGAGGACCCCTCGGCCTCCTTGTGGCGCGTCTCGGCCGGCCACGTAGGCGGAAGATCGAAGAGGCTGTACCAGTGGATCCGCTCCACGCGTCCGCGCAGCAGCTCCAGAGTCCGCTGAAGGCCGAAGGCCTGGACCTCTTCCGCGCCGAAGGATGAAACACCGACCTCGGTCACCCAGATGGGCTTGCCCGTAATCTCCTGGGCCTCGGCCACGCGTTCGGGCCACTCCGACATTTGCCAGTGATTCCAGTCGAGCGGAAATCCATGCACCCCCACCGCATCAACGTACTCCATCACGCCGTACAACTTCATCAACCGCAGGAAGTCGCAGTCGCAGGAAGAGACCCCGCCAAGCACGATCGGAACGTCGGGATTGACCGATCGGATAGCAGTCGATGCCAGCTTAACCATCTCCGCGAATCGCTTCCACTCCGGATCGAGATGGAAGTTCCAGTGGGACAGGTTGTTGGGTTCGTTCCAGAGTACGATTGCTTCGACCATGAACTGCGTCCCTTTGGGTGGCTTTCCTTGTCTCGATAAACCGCGACACAGGGCGGCCAAACATCCTTCGCGCCTTCCGTTGGACTGAGGGCTTACAAGGAGACGACGCTCCTCCCACGACCTTCTTCATACCTGTGACAGCAGTATGAACGAATGTAGATCAGCTGAGTTGCCTAAGTCGACAAATCAGTGGAAGATCTTGCACGAGGATGTTGATCCTCAGGATTGAGATCCCGCGCTTTTGTTCCGTGCCGACAGGGTTTGTGGCCCAGAAAGCCACCAGATTAGAAGCTCGTTCCACAAAAGTTTCCTTCTTTAAGGATCGGAGCGCCCGGTCGGACGAGATCACCTGAAACGTAGGTCTGGCGTAAGCAGCCCGATTCTGATATCGATATCGAACCCGCAGTTGGAACCACACGACCCGTCTCGATCGAGGGCCGTTGCAAAGCTGGGAGGCTGTCGTGGAGCTTCGCGCGGATTCAGAGCCGTTTCGACAAGGAAAGGCGACAATGTTCAGATTGGCGGCAGTTTTGATCGTTGCGGTGCTGCTTGGCGGAGACGCCCCACCCACCTGGGGCGAGGCTGCGGCCTCGGCCATGCCCCCAGAGGTTACGTCAAGCCATTTTCTCATCACCATCCAGAAGAATCAGCCCGTGCCCGTCATCCATGCGGCCGAGAACTACTACTTCCTCAACTTCAACGTGAAAAAACGGACCACAGTCTCCGTAACTGCGGACATCGAAGGATACTGGGATCGCGGCGTCGAGGTGCAACCGTGGCGACTCGGCATCCGGCCCGCGGTGAAGGGACGAACCATCACCTTTGATCTCGACGGTCCTGCGAAGATCTCGATCACGCGGCCCGGCGATTACCTCGGCGGGGCGGAGATGCTGTTCCTGTTCGCGGGCACGGCGGAGAAGAAGCCGCCCAGACCGGGGACTGCAGGTATGCGCTACTTCGGCCCGGGGGTTCATCGCGAGAACATTGACGCGAAGTCTGGGGATCAGATCTATCTCGCGCCGGGCGCTGTGGTCTTCGGCAGCCTCAACCTGTGGGAGGTCGAGAACGTCCACGTATTCGGGCGCGGCCTAGTGATCTACGATGGTCCGCAGAACCCAGCCGACGACGATGGTTGGATGCACAAGCGGAACTGGCGCGCCATCGTCATGCACAACGCTCGGCACATCGCAATCGAGGGCATCACCTGTGTGGTTCGGAGCCGGACTTGGATGATTCAAATGCGCGACTCGCGGGACATCCACTTCGACGACATTAAGGTGATCGGAGGCAGCCCCGGAAACGCGAATCAGGACGGCATGGACTGGCTCGGAGGCGGCGACACAACCGTGAAGAACAGCTTTTTTCGCGCAGCCGACGACATCTTCGCCATGCAGGGAAACTGGGAAGGCTACAGCGCGGAGGCCTTGGCGATCCCGGGCCATGAGGTGAGCAACATCACCGTCGAGGACAGCGTCCTGTCCACCAGCATCTCCAACGTGGTGCGGTCCGGATGGCCGCACAAAAACTTCGATAGTCACCACTTCGTCATGCGCAACACCGACGTGCTGCACATGGGTTTGGGCGGTTGCGGCGTCCCGTTCGCGCTGCTTGAGATGTGGGCCGACCCGGCAGGAACCGGCCACCACAGTGACTATCTCTTCGACAACATCCGTATGGACGATTGGTATTCGCTGGTACAGCTGCTGCAGCCCTCGCCGGAGATCAAGGACATCCGTTTTCGCGACGTTTTCGGGCTAGAACTGCCGTCCATGGTGCCCTCGTCTCTGCTGGGAAGCGTCTCGGGAGTAGACTTCAGCAACGTGAGCCTTGCCAATCGTCTGGCTCGCACCAATCAGGACATTCCGTTGCAGGTGCTGGCCGGAGCGAGCGATCCGAGCTACGCCGACAGCAGCCCGAAACCATCGCACGCCTCGTTCTCGTATTCGCCGGGCAGCGTCGTCCCTGGGCAGACTGTCGAGTTCGACGCAACCTCCTCCGCCGCCGTGGAAGGCAGGATCGTGAAATTCGAGTGGACGTTCGGAGACGGGAGCCATGCGACCGGCAAACGGGTCCGGCATAGGTTCCCCGATGATTCCGGAACCCTCTCCGACCGGTCGGGCCGGTTTAGGGTTCTGCTGCACACCACCGACTCCGGCGGACGCAACAGCTGGGCGTACGAGCCCGTCGTCGTCACCTCACATCGACAGGATGCCGTCGAGATCGCGAACGTCGAGCCCGGCCTTCGCTTCCAGTACTTCGAGCAGGACACGCCCTCTCTGAAGGGAATGGCAGATGCCGCCGTGGCGACGGCCAGCGGAACCAGCCCGGAGATCAATACGTCTCCGCGCAGGAGACCCGATCGTTACGGCATCGTCTTCGACGGTTACATAACCGTTCCATCTGACGGCGGCTACACCTTCACCCTGCTCTCAAATGACGCGGGAAGCATGGAGATCGATTCGGTCGCGCTGGGGACGAGTCCGCCGCCGTGGCCGCAGGTCTGCGGGTCGGTGGGCAATGCCGTGCGACCGGTAACCGGAAGCCTCGGCCTGCAAGCGGGGCGACACCGTATTCGCGTTGCGGAGACCCACTCGGTTGGGCAAGATGGATTTGCGCTGCTCTGGCAGGGACCTGGAGTGGAACTCTCTCGCATCCCCGCGGCGGCTCTCTCGCATCTCTCCACCAACGGCGATTCAAGCGCCAAACCCCACGCGGGAACAGAGTAAACCTGCATCGCGCAGCTGCGGCGTGTATTACTTTAGACGAGGAGTTGTGATGAGCGGAGCGAGGTTGCATGGGGTGGGCGCGTATTGCGGTCTGGTGATATCCGTCCTCGTGAGCGCCGGGAATCTACAGGCCGAGATTCGGCTGCCGCACCTGCTGAGCGAGCATGCGGTGCTGCAGCGAGATCGGCCGATTCACATCTGGGGATGGAGCGATCCAGGCGAAACGGTCGACGTCGCCTTCCATCAGCAGAAACTGCACCTCGTCGCCAACGACCTCGGGGAGTTCTCAGGCTGGCTGGCTCCGGAGAAAGCTGGCGGCCCCTTCTCCCTCACCATCAACGGCGGTAAAGCTGAGGCAGCTGTTACCGTCGGGGATCTCCTTGTGGGCGACGTGTGGTTTGCCTCGGGCCAGTCGAACATGGAGATGCCGCTCAAAGGCTTCGCCGGCCAGGCAGTCGTAAAGAACTCCGAGTCCGAGATCGCCGCATCGGCTCACCCGGAGCTACGCCTGCTTCGTTTCGAGCACAACGCGAGCGCCTTCCCTGTCGAAGACATTACCGCGACCTGGACCCGATGCGATCCTGCATCCGCGGCCGACTTCTCTGCCGTGGCGTACTTCTTCGGGCGGGAGATCGCGCAGGGAGAGCACGTGCCTGTAGGTCTTATCGATTCGACCTGGGGAGGAACGCCCGTCGACTCATGGATGAGCCTGAACTCGATTGCGGCCAATGCCTCGCTCATGCCGGTCTTCGCCTCGAGGGCCCGGTTCGCGGCCGGCCAGACAGCTCTTCAAAGGACCATCGATCGCGACAAACGGAACGACGCGGCAGCGCGGGCGCGGCATGAGACGCCACCCCAGCATCCATGGCACCCTGACGAGCGCTCCTGGAATCCGAGCGTGCTCTACAACGGGATGGTCGCTCCGGCGACGCCTTACACGGTACGCGGATTCCTCTGGTATCAGGGTGAGTCCGACAGCACCCCGGAGCGCTCACCGATGTATGCCAGGCTCTTTCCGGCGATGATCGAAGACTGGCGCGAGCAGTGGGGCGAGGGTGCGCTGCCGTTTCTTTTTGTCCAAATATCGAGCGTCGATTCACCGTCGGAGATCTGGGGCGCCATTCGCGAGGCGCAGCGCCGCACTCTCTCCGTGGCGAACACCGCCATGGCGGTCAGCCTGGATGTCGGTGAGGCGAAAAATGTGCATCCTCCCGACAAACAAACAGTCGGGCATCGACTCGCGCTCGGAGCAAGACGTCTCAGCTATGGCGAAGATCTCGAGTGGAGCGGCCCGATGTACCGCGAGGCAACGTCAGAAGGCAGCGGTGCTCGTGTCTGGTTCGATCACGCAGGAGGTGGGCTGCGTACGCGTGGTCTCGACCGAGCCGGGCCGGTGCTTGGCTTTGAACTCGCCGGCGATGATGGGCACTTCGTCCCCGCAAGCGCGACCCTTCACGGCGATACCGTTCTGGTTCAGGCCGCAGGCCTGGGCCACCCGCGGCTGGTGCGCTACGCTTGGGCAAACCTGACCGGCGCGAACCTCGAGAATCGCGAAGCCCTCCCCGCCTCCACCTTTCTGGGGCCGGTGCGATGACACCAATCCCGTCGAGCAAATTGGCAGGACCTTTCGTCAGCTGTGGTACTGTGGCCTCGAAAGCTCCAGGCTGAGACGGACTGGAAGAGTTCGCCCAGTGAGCGGAGATGGGGATCAGAGTGACTGCTTCCAAAAAGACCGGCAACAGCACCACCTCCGCAACGTCCAGAAACGTCCGCATGCGCGATGTAGCGGAGCTGGCCGGCGTTGGAACCATGACCGTCTCTCGCGTTATGAGCGGGTCCGTCCGGGTCACCGAAGAGACCACCAGCCGCGTCTACCGCGCCATCGAGCAGCTGCGTTACAAGCCGAATCAGCTGGCGCGCGCCCTGCGTGGATCGCGGTCGAACACCATCGGCGTCCTTGTGCCCTACCTCTACGATCCGTTCTTTGCCACCTGCGCCCACGCCATCAGCATGGTCGCGAAGCAGCACTCCTACTCCGTCATCCTCACGACCACCAACGAGAGCTCGGCGACCGAGCTCGAAGAGGCCAGCCAGATGGTGCGCAGGCAGGTCGATGGCCTCATCCTGATCCCTTCCACCGGCGGCCTCTCCGAGGTGACAGGTCCGGAGTTCAGGGATCTTCCGATCGTGGCGCTCGACCGGCCCATCCCTGAATCGTCGTTCGACAGCGTTCTTGTCGAGAACAAGGCTGGCGTCCGCATGGGCGTGCAGCATCTCATCGAACACGGCCATCGGCGCATCTGCTTCGTCGGTCTGTCGCGGGATCTCTACACGATGAGCACGCGATTTGACGGCTATGAAGCGGCCATGAAGGAAGCAGGCCTGAAAGTCGAGGCTCACTTCGATCTCTCGTCGGAGGAGGCCATGGTCAAGCTGCTGACGAGCTTCAGCCAGCGGTCAGACGCTCCATCGGCAATCTTCGCGGCAAACGGCCTCACGACGCGGTATGCTCTGCACGCTCTATCCGAGCTTGGGGTCGAAGTCCCCAGGCAGATGGCACTGGCGAGCTTCGATGATTTCGAGCTCGCCGACATCCTTCAGCCGGCGCTCACCGTCGTTCGGCAGCCGGTGCGGGAGCTCGGAAAGGCAGCCGCCGAGCTGCTGTTTCGCAGACTGCATGGTGAAAAAGCCGTAGAGGGCGGATGCAGGATCAGGCTTCCGGTGGAACTGGTCGTGCGAAGGTCCTGTGGGTGTGAGCCGGCTCGGCAGATGGGTCGGCAGCCCATCTGGAGCGGGGAGGCTCGCTAACCTGCTTACACCCTGGATGCCACGCGGAGAATCAATCAAATTTGCCCTCGTGGACCGCGTAAACTCTCTTCAGTGGAGGGTTAGCGATGTCGGCTACAGGATGGGTAAGGGCTGCCGTTTGCGGCGCGGCTTGGGTAATGGCGAGCAGCGTTGCGCTGGCGCAGACCGGCATCTACGCGGAGTTCACAGGCGGCAAGATCAGCACAGCAAATACGCCGTGGATGTATGGCCCGACCATCGGGCTCTACCATGACAATGGCTTCGGTCCGATCGCGCTCGGTCTGGACGTGCGTGGATCCTTCCTTCGGCGCGGCGACACCAACGGGGCTGGATCCAGTCAGTCGCTGAACTCGCTTCAGGCCGGAGGTCGTCTGGCGATCACGCCGCATGTGCTGCCCATCAAGCCGTATGTCGAGGCCCTCGGCGGCTACGGCGGCTTGACCACGGGCCAGGGAACCGCAAGGACCAGCGCGAGCCACTTCACCTACCAGTTTCTCGGCGGCGTCGACCTGACCTTCTTCCCCAGGCTTGATTGGCGTGTGGTCGAGTTCAGTTATGGCCGGCTCTCCGGGCTCGGCGATAGCTATGCTCCCAAGACCTTGAGCACCGGTCTGGTCCTGCGTCTCCCGTAGCCGCCGGATGGATGTCTGGAGCCTCGCGTGCTACCGTTTAAGTACCAGACATGAGCACAGAAACCTTGATCGAGACAGCCGTAGCCGAGGGCAGCCATGCGTCGAAGTACACGCGCAATAGCCCCTTCCTCTCCACCGTGCAGGCAAACTATCTCTTGACCGGTGCGGGCTCAGAAAAAGAGACCCGGCACATCGAGCTGACCCTCGAGGATGGCATGACGTACACCCCCGGAGACGCGGTGGGCATCATCCCGGAGAACCGAAGCGAGGCCGTCGATGACATTCTTACGGCGCTCAAATTCACAGGCGACGAGCGCGTCCTCGATCACTACAAAGTGGAGATCAGCCTCCATGAAGCGCTGCGCACCCGGCTTGGCATCGGCAAGCTGGCTCGGGGAAGCGTCAACCAGTTTGCGAAGCTGGCGCCCGGGCACGAGCGCCTCAAGGATCTTGTTGGACCGGAGAACAAGGCGCGCGCCGAGGAGTACTGCTGGGGCCGCGAATTCGTCGATCTCGTCACCGACTTCCCCAGCGTCGTCACCGAGCCGCAGCAGCTCTTCAACATCCTGCAGCGGCTGACCCCGCGCATGTACTCCATCGCCTCAAGCCAGGCCATGCACCCCGACAATGTGCAGACGACGGTCCGTGTTGTTCGCTACGATGCGCATGGCCGGGAGCGGCAGGGGCTCGCCAGCGGGCACATGGGCGACCGTGCTCCCGTCGGTTCTGCGTTCCCGATCTTCCTGCATGCGAATGCGAACTTCCGCCTGCCCGAGGACACCTCCTTGCCGGTCATCATGATCGGTCCCGGGACGGGCATCGCGCCGTTTCGCGCGTTCCTCGAGGAGCGTCAGGCGACCAGGCAGACCGGCGACAACTGGCTCTTCTTCGGCGAGCAGAGACGATCGCTCGACTTCCTCTACAAGGAGCAGTTCGAGGGCATGCACAGGGATGGTGTGCTCACGCGGCTCGACACCGCGTTCTCCCGCGATCAGGCCAAGAAGGTCTACGTGCAGGACCGCATGCAGGAGCATTGCGCCGAGCTCTATAAATGGCTGGAGCGTGGAGCCTACTTCTACGTCTGCGGGGACGCGACCCGCATGGCCAAGGATGTGGAGCTCTCGCTGCTGGACGTCATCGCGAGAGGTTCGAACGGAACGCTCGACCATGCGAACGAGTATCTAGCGAACATGAAGAAGGCCAAGCGATACCAGCGGGACGTGTACTAGGCAACGGACAACAATCGGAACGACACAGTGGGTCTGGAGCTACCGCAAGCGATCACACCCGGAAGTGATCGGGGCGCCACTTGGCGATGCTCTGCTGGATCTGCTTCGGCGTCAGTGTCTCGGCTAGGGCTCGGCTCGAAAGCAACGGCAACTCCTCATCGGAGGCGAAGCGAAGCGCGATCAGCTGTGCTTCCGTGAGAGCATGCGATCGTCCGAGTTCGTTGGCAGGCAGCAGCGCCGCCAGGCGGAGACGTTCTTCCAGGCGGATGATCCGGTCCTGCGCCTTCAGTGCGGATCCGCGCGCAACGCCGGCGAGAACGATCAGGGCAACAGACATCACAATCCACCAGAGAAACAGGATGCGGTGCTGCGGCCACTGGTGGATCGTCGTGTAGATCGAAAAGCCGAGATTGAAAAGAAGAATCGGCGCGAGAACGAAGTGGAACGGCGGATCGAAGCGGGCGTGGCTGCTGTAACTCTGACTTGCAGGCATGGGAGCCGACCTTTCAAGCATGGAAAACTCTGCGCGAGTGGGCTCCTCGGATCATACCTTCCGTCCGCGGGAAACTCACGCCTCCCGAGCCGATCGACTCAGACCCGCTCAACCCTCCCGCCGCTATCGATGCCAGTGCATCTTCCACCCGAGATACTTCTGCGTCGCCTCCAGCACCGGGCTCGCGACGGTTGAGAAATTCGCCGCCACATGGTGCTCAAATCCGTTCTCGCAGATGTATCGCAGCAGCTCTTGCATCTTCGCGATCTCCACCACACCCGCGCCGCCAAACGTGTTCAGCGGATCGTCCGTAAACTTCCCCTCGCCCACATACCCCATGATCTGCCCCTCAAGATCGTCGGTTGAAAAGCGCGCAAAGCTCATCGCCCCCGCCTTCACCGTCCCGTCCAGCGTCCCGTACGTATTCTCCTTGCCCACCGTCCCGGCGATGATCTGCTGGAAGTCCATCTTCACGCCTTCCTTGAAGAAGTGTTTGGGAAGGTTGGAGCAGTGGAAGCACACCGCCTTGTCCGGGTTGTCGCCGTAGTTGTTGTTCCAGTCCAGCAGCGCCGATGGGGTCTCGCTCGCCAGCGTCAGCGCGTACATGCTCACCGTCCCCAGCGTATCCGTCTCGCACGCCGCCGGCAGCAGGCTCTCGCTCATCATGCTCATCACCGTGCACGGCACCACCCCGAAGTACTCCTCCATCGAGGTCCAGCACTGCACGCTGGAGATCGTCAGCTCGTGCGACTTCATAAAGCCATCCAGCACCACACCCAGCTTCGACATCTTCAGCAGCGCCTCTTCCGGCGTGTTGTTCAGCGGCAGATAGCTTTTGATCTTCCCCAATTTCTCCTGAACGCGGTCCTCATTGTCGGGCAAGCGTGAGATCTGCCCGAACACCTCGCTCAGATCCAGCGTGTCGACCGTAATTCCCGACCGCTCCAGCAGCTTCTCCGAGTAGCGAACCGTGTTGAACGCAGCAGGCCGTGCGCCGATCGCGCCGATGCGCAGATTCTTGAATCCCTTCACCACCCGGCACACCCCCGCGAACCACTCGAGATCCGCCTTGAACTCCTCCGAGTCAGGCGCCTCCGTGTGCAGCCGTGTCAGCGAGTAAGGAATGCCATACTGCCGCAGGTTGTTCGAGATCGACATCTTCCCGCAAAAGCTGTCCCGCCGGAACGCAATCGACATCTTGCCCGCGCTGTCGGGCGTCGCCTGGATCAGCACCGGCACCCGCAGATCCGCCAGTCGCAGAGCATCCGCCAGACCGCGCTCCTCACCGAAGTTCGGCAGGGTAATTATCACGCCGTCGATCTCATCCGCATGCCGCTTGAACAGGGCCGCGCACCTCTTCGCCTCCTCGTACGTTTCGACCGCGCCGTGCGCCGTCTCCTCCGGCGTCAGAACCACCGCTCTCATCCCCGCAGCCTCGATCGCCGCAATCATCTCCAGCCGGCCACTCGTCGCTAAATGGCTCGGAAAGAATCCACGGTTGCCAACAATTACCCCAAACGTCATCTGCCTGCCCATCGAAACTCCTCCACGATTTACACTTGTGCTTCAGGTAGCCCAAAGTTCAGCGGTGGCATCCCCTAAGACCATTGCCAGACCATTGCCTGTGCTTCTAGGTCAGCCAGGGCCTCAACCTTGGCATTCTTGCAACCCCTCAAAAGGGGGCTTCAGCCCTGGGGTTTGCCGTTCGCCACCTCGTGCCCCAACTCACACCGTTCCGGGCCGGAACCGAACAGCGTAGAACCCGCCAAATAAAGTCAGCAGAATCCCCCACCAGAACGTCGCATGCAGCTTCAACAGCAGCGGCAGCTTTAACGCAGTCTCAGAGGGATGGCTGAACTCATAAATTCCCACCGGGATCAGCACCAGCCCATACATCAGGCAAAGCGCTCCCACAAAAAACCAGATCGACAGCCGTGCCTTCCCTCCATGCCCGGGCGCCGCCGCCGCTGACGTCCCCGGATAGGAGTGCTCGTGCTCCGTCGGTCCCGTGTGTCCCGCTGCAACACCTTCCGATCGTCGTACAGGTCCCGCCATACTCTCCCCCTTACCAGAACAGCAGATTCAAAATGAAAAAGACTGTGCCCACAATAACCGCCCAGAAGATCGGCTTTTGCCACACCGCCGTCGATCCATCATGCGGGATCACCGTCGCCCCGTACACCAGGCCGTTCAACTCCTCGTCCGTCTTCGCCTTCGTCACCAGGCTCACCAAAACCGTGACGATCACACACACCAGCCAGCACCACAGTGCGCGGTAAAGGTTCTCGGCCATCGGCTTCGCATCCGGCGAAAGCGCGATGTATTTGAGCGCGCTCGGGTCGCGTTGAACCCATGCCCACATACCGATCGACGACGCCGTCCCGCACAGCAGGCCCCAGAAGCCGCCCTCCTTGGTGGCCCGCTTCCACAACATGCCCAGAATCACCGTCCCGAACAGCGGCGCGATAAAGAAGGAGAACAGCGCCTGCACGTAATCCATGATCGAGGCCGCATTCGCCACCAGGTAAGCCGTCCCTACGCTCACCAGCATCCCTACCACCGTCGACGCCCGGCCCATAAACACGTAGTGCGAATCACTCGCCTTCTTGTTGAGGTACGCCCCGTAAAGGTCATACGTCCACACCGTCGAGAACGCGCTCACATTACCCGCCATCCCCGACATGAATCCCGCCACCAGCGCCGTGATACCCAGCCCCAGCAGACCCGGTCCGCAGTACCGCACCAGCATCAGCGGAAGCACCTCGTTATAGCTGTGCTGCCCCGTAGCCGCCGCCACGCTCTCCGGCACCAGGTGCATCAGGCTTCCATCCGGATTGCGCAGTACCGATAACGCCAGCAGCCCCGGCACGATCACGATGAACGGAACGGCCATTTTGAACGCCGCTCCAATGATCGGAGCCATCTTCGCCGCGCGCAGATTGTTCGCGCTCAGCACTCTCTGCACCACCAGAAAATCCGTCGTCCAGTATCCGAAGCTCACCACAAACCCGAGCCCGAACACGATCCCCGTCCAGTGCACGCCCATCGGGTTGCCGGCAAACGTCCCCAGCGTTGACCACATATGCGTGTAATCCGTGCTGCCGACGTTATGCGCAATCTGCGCCTTTAGATTCGTCCATCCGCCAGCTTCGATCAATCCAATAATCGGGATCAGCGCCGCTCCCGCCCAGATCAGCACAAACTGCAGCACCTCGTTGATAATCGCCGACCGCAGACCGCCCAGCATCACGTACAAACCGACCGTGATCGCTCCCACCCAGATCGAAAAGCTGATGTTCCAGCCCAGCACCACCTTCATCACCAGCGCCATCGAATACATGTTGACGCCGCTCATCAGCACCGTCATAAACCCGAACGACACCGCGCTCACCGCCCGCGCACCCTCCCCATAGCGCAGCTGCAGATATCCCGGAACCGAGTGCGTCTTCGAGATGTAATAGAACGGCATCATCACAATGCCCAGAAACAGCATCGCCGGAATCGCTCCAATCCAGTACCAGTGCGTTGCGAGAATGCCATACTGGTACGCCGACCCTGCCCATCCCATCAGCTCCAGCGATCCCAGGTTGGCCGAGACAAAACTCAGACCTGCGATCCACGCCGTCATCTCGCGCCCAGCCAGGAAAAATTCCTCGCTCGTACTCGCAGAGTCCCTCACGTAAAACCCGATAAACAGCACCAGGCAGAAGTACAGAACCAGAATCAGAATATCGACCGGGTGCAGATGCGTCAGCTGCCGCGAACTCCCCTCGACCACCGCCGCCAAAGCTAGCGTCATTCGATCTTCACGCAGGTCGCAGGCTCCAACCGGAACCCGATCTTCCCGCTCCCTCTCTTAATCTCTTCGAGCTCGCGTCGCACCCGCCAAACTCCGCCGACCACGGAACGCGCTTCATCGGAACGCCTCAATATACAGCAATGAAAGCGCTTTCGAGACCGGCAATGCCCACACCCTTAGAAATGGAAGACGCTCTCGTCCGGGCACGTCGCGGCTTATCCCACTTCACGCCAGCGGCGTTTGCAACGGCGTCGGCCGAATTAGAATCTATCTCTAAATGCAGACGCGTCCCCACGCGCCCGCCAAGGAGATCTCAATGCAACTTCGCACGGCAGGAACTCTCATCCTCTCAGCCGCCCTCAGCCTTACCCTCCCCACCGCGGCAGCCTTCGCTCAGACCAGCGACTCCGGCGCAAAGCGGGACATGAAGTCTGCCGGCCACGAGACCAAGGACGCAGCCAAAGACACCGGCCACGGAATTAAACAGGGCACCAAAAAGGGCTATCACAAGACCAAACACTTCACCAAAAAGGTCGCCCACAAGATCGAGGGCAAGCGCGACACTCCCGTCAACAATCCCCCACGGTAGCGCTCCGTCGGAACGATCCGACGTCCACAGTGCAGGAGACAGCGCCAGCTCTCAGGCTGGCGCTTTTTCTGCGTCTTCGCCCACCCGGCGTCTCCGCTACCGAGCCACCGCTTCCGCCTCCTGCCACCTCTTCGGCTCAGCTTCAACGCCCGGCCCGGTCGCGATCTCCTCCCTCCGGCCCATCACCGTCCCCGCGCTCAAACTCACCAGCGCCACCCAGTACAGATCCGCTCCCAGCAGATGCAGCAGTTGCATCCATACCGGTGCCAGCAGAAGCACGTCCGCGATCCCAAGCACAAACTGAGCCGCCAGCAGACCAGCAACCAGCCTCGCCGCACGTCCAGTCCAATCCCTCCGCCCCCACGCCTTCCTCAGCACCCACAGCACAAACACCGCCGCCACCGCCGCACTCGCCGGATGCACCCACCGCAGCCGGATCAGCCACGGCGATCCCGCTGCAAAGTCAGCCTCCACCGCAGCCCGCAGCGAAGCAGCAGGGAACAGTGTGTCCCCCAGCGCCGCCAGGCTCCCACTCACCCCCACCGCCAGCGTAGCCAGCAGGCCCAACGCCACGAACCCCACATCTGCCGAGCTCCACCTCGACCTGGGCCCCAGTACCTCGCCCCGCCGATGACCCGTCCGCAGCAGCAGCGCCGTCATCGTCAAAGCCGCCAGCAGCAGAAGCGTGTTGCTCAGATGCACCGACAGCACCACCACCCGCCCCAGGCTCTGGTTCCCGGTCACATACCCCAGCTTCACCAGCAGCGCTCCCAGCAGCGCCTCGTTCAGCAGCAGCACCCCGGAGACCACCGCCGCCAACCGCGCCGCATACCCTTTGCTGGTCGCTCGAAACGTAACCAGCAGCAACCCGATGACCGCAAACGTCGCCCCGCTCACCATCGCCCGATGCGTAAATTCGATCACCGTATGCAGCGTCGGCGACACCGGAATGACCTGCCCGTTGCACAGCGGCCAGTGGTTTCCACATCCCGCACCCGACCCCGTCGCTCGCACCATCGCTCCCCACACGATTACGAGCACGTTGTACCCCACCACCCCCCACGCATACCGCTCCGCCGCCACCCGCGACCGCAGCCACCCCCGCCCCCCGCTCCCGTCTCCTGCCGATACCCTAGCCATAGCTCCATTCTACGAGCGCACCCGGCCCCTACCTTCAGTGCGCAAAAGTTCACCCTGTTTTCTACAGGTCTGCTGTCATCTCCTCCACTGTCATCTGCTCCATCTCTGCCCTCTTTTTGTCATCCTAAGCGTAGCGAACGGACCCGCTTCTCTACCGAAGCGGTTCGCGATCCAATCACCTCACTCACTTTCACTCCGCACCAACCCACCCGCCCGCGTTACCCTCATCAACAGTGCGCATCGCCTCCCTCCAGCCCTCCGTCTCGCTCACCCTCGCCGCCCTCGGCCGCCTGGACGACCTCTGCGCCTGCACCCGCTACTGCGTCGATGCTCTCCCCGAACTCGCCTCCAGAGATCTCCCCATCCTCCACGATTCCTGGTCCTTCGGAGCTCATCCGCACGAACACAAATCCGATTCCGCCGGCCTTCTCTCCGCCCGGCCCGACCTCCTCGTCGCCAGCGTCCCCTACCGCTTGGAAACCCTCGCCGCCATCCTCCGCTCCGGCTACCCCGTCCTCGCCCTCGCCCCCCACACCCTCGCCAACATCTTCGCCGACATCCACCTCCTCGCCTCCGTGGTCCACGCCCGCGACGCCGCAGAGACCCTCGTCGCTTCCATGCAGGGCACCATCGAGGGCACCCGCATCTACACCGCCACCGCCCCCACCCAGCCCCTCGTCTACTGCGAGGAGTGGGGCAAGCCGCTCATCCGATCCCAACCCTGGGTCGCCGAACTCGTCAGCATCGCCCACGGCCGCTTCCTCGGAACCCCCGGCGCCCACACCACGCCGGACGAGGTCGCCGCCGCCGATCCCGACGTCCTCCTCTTCGCCTGGTGTGGCGCCGGCAACCGCGTCCCCCTCGAGAAGGTCATCGCCCAGCGCAACTGGGGAAACCTCCGCGCGGTCCGCGAACGCCGCGTCCACGTCATCCCCGACGAGTACCTCAATACGCCCGCCCCCAGCCTCCTCCAGGGACTCGCCTGCCTCTCGAGCGCCCTCCATCCCGCGCTCTACCCGCTCCATCCCGACCTCGTCAGCCTCCCCTGACGGCCGCGTCCTCCCGGCACAATCTCCCTACCGCCGTCCATCCCCGAAAAGTTTGATTTCTTAGCGCAATCTTATGTGCCTGCACCCTTGACGTCTGCCAAACTATCCGCTCGCCGACCCAAAAAGGTCAGGCGATCGGACAGCACAGCCTCACTTAGCCTCAAACCTGCTCCTCTTCTCTCAAGCCGTGACACACCCGATTCGTAGCCGCAAAAAAATCCACCTGGAGCGTTCCCCCGATGAGCACACACTCCGACTTATCTCGCAGCCTCCCCCTGCGCAGACTGCCCCGCCTGCTTCTCCTTCTGTTGTTCGCGAACATCCTTGTACCCGCGATCCTTCATGCCCAGGGCGCCGGCTTCTGGCACACCGGCGGCAGCCGCATCCTTGACGCCAACGACCAGCTCGTCCGCATCGCCGGCATCAACTGGTACGGCTTCGAGACCACCCGCGGCGTCGCCGGCGGCCTCACCTCGCAGGACTACAAGTCCATCCTCGGGACCATCCACGCCCAGGGCTACAACACCCTCCGCATCCCGCTTTCAAATCAGGTCGTCGAGTCCCCGCAGATCCCCTCCAGCATCAGCTACGCCAACGGCATCAACTCCGACCTTCAGGGCCTCAACTCGCTCCAGATCCTCGATAAGATCGTTGCTTACGCCGGAACCCTCAACCTCCACGTCATCCTCGATAACCATCGCTCCGAGGCAGGAGACAGCGCCGAATCAAACGGACTCTGGTTCACCGGAGCCTACCCCGAATCAGCCTGGATCAACGACTGGACCAACCTCGCCCGCCGCTACGCCGGAAACACCACCGTCATCGGCTTCGACCTCCGCAACGAACCTCACAACGCCAACTCCGGCGGCGCCTGCTGGGACTGCGGCGGAGCCAACGACTGGCACCTCGCCGCTCAACGCGCCGGCAACGCCGTCCTCGCCGTCAACCCCAACCTGCTCATCTTCGTCGAGGGTACCGACGCCTATAACAACGACTTCTACTGGTGGGGCGGAAACCTCCAGGGCGTCGGAAACTCCCCCGTCACCCTCTCCATCCCCAACCACCTCGTCTACTCCCCCCACGAGTACGGCCCCCGCGAGTACCAGCAGTGGTGGTTCAACGGCAACACCTCCTACTCCTCGCTCTACTCCGTCTGGATCAACCACTGGGGCTTCATCAACCAGAACAACATCGCGCCCATCTGGGTCGGCGAGTTCGGCACCACCAACAATGCGAGCGACATCCAGAACAACTCGCCCGGCTCCCAGGGCCAGTGGTTCCAGAGCCTGATCCAGTTCCTCGGCTCCGACCCGCTCCTCAACTGGACCTACTGGGCCCTCAACGGCGAAGATGCCTACGGCCTGCTCGATCCCAACTACAACTCCAACCCCGTCAGCCCCCTCAAACAGCAGTCGCTTGCCTCGCTCCAATCCCCCCTGGGAGCAGGTGGCGGCGGCAGCACTCCCCCGCCCGACCCAAACATCCCCGCCCCACCTACCAACGTCGTCGCCACCGCCGCCTCGTCCTCCCAGATCAACCTCGGCTGGCAGGCCAGCCCCACCACCGGCGTCGTCTACCAGATCTACGCCAGCACCACCGCCAACTTCGCCGCCTCTTCCTCCACCGTCTTCGCCCAGAACATCAACGCCACCTCCTTCCAGGCAACCGGTCTCTCGGCCGCCACCACCTGGTACTTCATCGTCCAGACGGTAAAGAACGGCTACGGCTCGACCTACACCGCCCGCGCCAGCGCCACCACACCCTCTGCGGCCGCGCCCCCACCCCCGCCCCCACCACCGCCGCCGCCACCCAGCAGCGGCAGCACCGCCTGCCACGTCACCTACACCAATGCCAATGACTGGGGCAACGGCTTCACCGGAGGCGTCTCCATCACCAACACCGGCACCACCCCGGTGAACGGTTGGAACCTCGTCTGGGCCTACTTCGGCAACCAGCAGCTCAACCAATCCTGGAACTCGACCTACTCGCAGAGCGGGGAGATCGTCACCCTGACCAATGCGAGTTGGAACAACTCCATCGCACCCGGAGCCAGCCAGTCCGGCATCGGTTTTAACGCCGCCTACTCCGGTTCAAACCCGTCTCCGGCCACCTTCTACCTCAACGGCATCCTCTGTAAGTAAGCGGATCGCCCCTCACCAGCACACAGCCAGGGTCTCTATTTATTGGAGCCCCTGGCCGCACCTCACCCCCCCCGCCAGAGCTCGGAATCCCGTTTGACCACACGGACCTCGCCCCGTACACTCAAACAGGCAGTCGGCCAGCACCCGCTCGCGTACCCGCAGTGCGGCACCATCCCCTGCAATTGCCCCCTCGTTCAATGGTAGGACTGACGACTCTGACTCGTCCAATCGGGGTTCGAATCCCTGGGGGGCAACCATCGCATCCGCTGTCATCTTCTTTGCGACCGCGCGCACACTCCCTCATCCAAGCTGCAGTCCGTACAGCCATCGCGACCTCGCAGAGGCTCAGCTTGACTTCACACCTCAGCCATTCCTTCCATAAGCTCGAGCGTCAAAGGCGGAACCTGCTTGCCGGCGTCTCCACCTGGTCCGAGGCCCGCTTGCGCTTCCGCCCGGATCCCTCCACCTGGTCCATGCTGGACATGCTCGACCACCTCCTCAAGGTGGAGCTTGAGATCCTCAAAGCCATCAACGCCAGCCTCCCGGATGGGGTCCCGGTTACCCTGAAAGACCGCTTCGGCGCTCTCATGGTCGCTGGCGTCATGCTCTCACCCATGCGCATCAAGGTGCCTGGCGCAGCGAGCGAGGTTCTGCCCGCCGCCACTTCCAGCCTCGCAGAGATCGCCCAGAAGTGGGGCAGCAGCCGCCTCGAACTCCTGCAACTGCTCAACTCCCTCTCCTCCTCCCAGCTTCGCCTCGGACTCTTCCGGCATCCCGTCGCGGGGTGGATGACCATAGCCCAGACCATGAACTTCTTTTCAGTGCACCTGACCCATCACCGCCACCAGTTTGCGCGACTGAAGCAAGCCACACGCACGCTCGGAATCTGAAGCCGCCGCGCGCTCACCGCACCCACGCCCCCCGCAGCCAATCAAAAGTGCCACTCGCCCCCACCCTCACCCCGCCCAGCCGCGCCGTGTGCACCACCTCATTATTCGGGTACCACAGTGGAATCCCCGGCACCTCCTCCGCCAGAATCTTCTGCACCTCCACATACTCCGCCCGCCGCCGCCCCCGATCCCTTTCCCCCGCCGCCGCGCCCAGCAGGGCATCCACTTGGCGGTTCGAGTACCGCCCCCGGTTCCCACCCTTCGGCGGCATCGCGTCCGTCCCATACGCGTACCGGAAGATATCCGGATCCTCGTTCGACCCGATCCACCGCAGCGCATACATCTGAAACGCCCCCTTCGTCACATCCGCATAAAACGTCCCAAACTCCGCCGACCGTATCTCGAGGTCGATCCCCGCCGCCCGCATCTGCTGCTGCAATACCGCCGCCATCAGCCGCGTCGTCTCGTCGGTCGACGTCTTCAACGTAATCCGCAGCCGCACCCCGTCCCTCCCCGGCCGAAAGCCCGCCGCGTCCAGCAGCCTCTTCGCCCGCTCCACATCATGCGGATACCGCGCCATCTCCGCATCCTCCGCCCGCGCCCAATGCCCGAGCGGCAGCAGGGAATCAGCCTCCCTCGCCTCCCCCCGCCACAGCGCTTGGATGATCGCCCGCCGATCCATCGCGCACGCCACCGCCTGCCGCACCCGCTTATCCCGCAGCACCGGATCCGTTACATTGAAATTCGCATAGATCACCACCGAACTCGGCCCCCGCTCCGTCCGCAGATTCGGCACGTCCCGCAACGCATGCACCATGTCCAGCGTAATCACATTGCTCTCCGCATCCGCAGACCCCTTCTTCAACTCGAGCGCCGTCGTAATCGCATCCGGCACCACCGCGAACCGAATCCTCTCCACCCGCCGCGCCCCCGCCGGCATCGCCTCCATCCCGAACTCCATCGCGCTTGTCGAAGGCCCGGGTCGCCCATCCTTATTGGAGAGCGTAGCGCCCACCCGCCCGTTCCCGTGAGCCATCGAAACCGCGTCCGCCCAGTAGTCCCGGTTCCGCTCCACCACCACCTCCTTGTCCTGCACCGCGCTCACAAACCGGAACGGCCCCGACCCCACCGGCCTCAATCCAAACTCCCTCCCCGACCCGCGCGGCACCACCCCAAACAGACCGTCGCTCATGTTGAACAGCAGGCCCGCATCCGGCCGCTTCAACCGCAACACCACCGTCAGCCGCTCCGGAGTCTCCACCCGATCGACCGCCTGAAACGCCCCACCCTTCGCCGTCACCAGAGTCCCGTCCACCATCGACCGGATCGTCCACGCCACATCCTCCGCCTCAAGCACCCGCCCGTCATGGAACCGAACCCCATCCCGCAGATGAATCACCCACGTCCGCGCATCCGTCTGCTCCCACCTCTCCGCCAGCCACGGCCGCAGCTCAAAATGCTCATCCTTTCGCACCAGAGCATCGAAGATCAGCCCCCCCACCCGCTCCGACTGCGCATCCGTCCCCACCCGCAGATCCAGATTGTTCGGACTCGACTCAATCACCATCACCACCGTCCCCGCCGGCTCCGCCCCCCGCCCCCGGCATCCTCCGATCCAGAGACACCCAACGATCATCGCAAGAGCAGCCCACACCGCTCCAGGCATCGCACGGTCTGCACCCCGATCCACCCGCACAGGCACACGGACCCACCCGCGATTATCTCTTCCTCCGGCCACCCTTCCAGCCCACCTCATCCAATAAACCTACACCGCCTCCCACCCCTCACCTCAAACAGCTGCTCCGGATGCCGCGAAGCGCTCATTGCTAACGAACCCGGAACGGACGACGGTAACGAAGGCGACTTCTCGTCCAAGTGACGAGAAGCGCGTTTCGCGAGACTTATCAGGGTGTTGGCACTGACGCGGACTAGACGATCAGTAGCCCCGAGGCGTAACCAACATCTTGAGCGATGCGTTGCCAGCCAGATGTCTGCTCCTCAGAGAGCCACAGGTTCCCACCTCCATCGCAGAGAACAGCCCGCCCTCTGCCAGATGCAATCTGAGCTGTGTCAACCTTACCCTCCAACCATTCCGGCAAACCTTGCCGTACAGGTTCAAGTGCTCCGCCGTTTACCGGCCATCGCCACACCTGTGATCGCTTTGCGAATGGGCCATCCTGAACACTGAAGAGGACCTCTGCCTCTAAGACCACGACTGCAAGCGAGTTCTTCATGTCTAGCCCTTCCGCGATTACGTCCCACCGCTCTCCACCATCAAAACTGACGCAGAGGCCAACTGCCGCGGCCGCGGCCGCAACGTTCGGGAGCGAAGGATGCGAGCAGACTTCGTGAACATCAAACATAATAGGGATTGTCGGTGCCCAAGTCTTTCCTCCATCCTGCGAACGAGGCATACCACCGACGTGAACCGCTGCGATCAACGTGTTCCCCTCCTGCGCTGCAGCTAAAGACCTCACACCCAAAGGAGGTCCGCCCGCGAACCACTCGCTGCGGCCGGGGACATCGTCGAAGCTTGTCACTCTCGTAATTTGGCCTTCCATGGTCATGCTGAGAAGGATGGCTTCTTCCAAGGCGCCAAGGAGCAAACGATTGTCCTTAGGCAAGAGAGATTGAAGCGAGGTAGCGGCAGTAGCAAGATGCGACCACTCACCCGTTGCCAAACGTCTCCAGATTTCGCGTTGATCCACGATTGCTATGCAGCTGCCATTAGCCTCCATGGAGAGGGGACCGACGCTTCGGCCCGGCAGTTCCAATTCAGCCCTTGCTCCGTCGCAAAATACTCTACATCCAGCATCCGTCCCGACCAGAATCTCGGCCATTGATTCGCTCCCGTAGAATGCATGCGCTAAGCCAGAAAGTATACTAAGAGGCTTTTAGAAATCGTTCGGAGAGTCTCATGATCATTCCCATGCTCACCTGCAGTGATACAGCTGCGGAAATAAAGTTTTGCAGAGATGCGTTCGGGGCTGCCCTACTCTCAGAGCGTTTATGGTCTGACGGGAAGGCTATCCATGCGACGTTGGCTGTTGGTGACGCCTTGTTCATGATCCATGGCGAGATCGCCCATCTCGAAAGCCGTCAGCCGCAGTTGGACGGTAGCTCGTCTGTTGTGATCTACCTGTACGTCCAAATGCTGATTTCATGATGAAAGCTGCAGTTTCTTTGGGCGCAACTATATTGCTCCCAATGGCGGACATGCCATGGGGCGACCGGGTAGGACGAATCATGGACCCAGCAGGGCACGTGTGGAATATAGCTAGGCGTGGTCTGGAAGTGAAGTGATCTCACATCATTCCTGTGCTTCATCGATACTTGTAAGTCGTCTTATGGGTAGTAAAGGGCAAGTGGACGACAAACGGTCTGGTCGTACAGTTGCCGTGGACACAGCTGATCAGCACCGCCAGGCCGACTCGTCCTTCCCCTCACCCATAACAGACCTTCCCCAGCACCACCCCCCGCCCTGCCCCGGTCGCCGCCGGCACATTCCCCACCCGCCCCTGCCACGTCAGCCACGCCAGCAGCGCAAACGCCACCGCCTCCTTCGCCTCCACCGCCACCCCCAGCTCCTCCATCCCCCGCACCTTCACTCCCGAGGCCGACATCCCCTCCCGCACCATCCCCATCAACGTCCCATTCTTCGCCCCACCTCCCGCCACCGCAAACTCCACCTTCCCCGAACCCATCCCCTCCATCACAAACTCCCGGTAGCTCCGCACCACAGACTCCGCCGTCAGCGCCGTTGCCGTCGCCACCACATCCGCATCGCTCCCACCCGCCTCCTTGCACGCCCTCACGAATCGCGTCGTAAACCGTTCCCCAAACTCCTCCCGCCCGCAGCTCTTGGGTGGCGGGGCAGAGAAGTACCTCGCCCTCATCTCTCTTTCAACCATCTCCCGCAACACCGCCCCTCGCCGAGCCACCGCTCCTCCCCGATCGAACTCCCTCCCAAACAAGCTCCGCATACACGCGTCGATGACCATATTCCCCGGCCCCGTGTCGAACGCAATGACCTTGTCGGCGGAAGCTCCCGCGGCAAGAGCCGTCAGGTTCCCAATTCCTCCCAGATTCTGCAGCACCCGCCCCACCCTCTCGCTCCGAAACACGCAGAAGTCCAGCATCGGCACCAGCGGAGCGCCCTGCCCACCCGCCGCCAGATCCGCCGGCCGAAAGTCACTCACCACCGGCACCCGCAAACGCTCCGCCACCACCGCCGCCTCCCCAATCTGCCACGTGCATCGGACGTCTCTTCCCAGATACCGAGCCGCCAACCCCTGGTGATACACCGTCTGCCCATGCATCCCCACCAACTCCAGTCTCTTCTTTCGCCCCAAAACCGGGTGCCCCATCTTCGCCGCAGTCTCATCGCGGTTAAGGTGGGCCTCGCGCAAAAGCGCGACCGCTCTCTCGCTCCATGGGCTCCTCCCAATTCGTTTGTCATTCTGAGGCGCAGCTGAAGAACCCGCTTCTCTACCCAGGCCCTCAGAACCTGCTCCTCTCCCCGGCACCTCAACTCCCAATTCCGCACACGCCTTCACCACACAGTCCCCATAGACCTCCCCCAGCCGCCAGCTCAACCGGCTCATCTCCGCCACACTCATCGCCTTCGCATCCATCGCCCGGAGCACCGCCTCCCGTATCGCCCGCGGGTACCCGAACCCCTCATGGCCCAGCACCCTGATCTTCGGCTCCCCGTCCGCACCCTCCGCGATCCGGCACACCGCCACATCCACCCCATCGGCGGACGTCCCACTCATCACCCCCGCGACCAACATGCCTCCGCTCCGCTCACCCTTCACCATCGCCCTTCTCTCTTCCATCCTGAGCGAGCGAATGGACCCGCCCTTGCCCTTCTTTCCTTCCATCCTGAGCGCAGCGAATGGACCTGCTTTCCTTCCTTCCATCCCGACCCTCGATCCTGCGCAGCGAAGGACCCGCTTCTCCCCGCAGCTTCTCTCACGCCGCGGGACCGCCCTGCCCGCCTCCGCACCGCCTCACCCCTTCAGCTCCCGCTGCAACTCCGCCAGCAGATGCAACGCCTCCCTCGGTGTCATCTCATCCACATCCACCTCCCCCAGCCGATCCACAATCCGCTGCGACAGCGGTGTGAACATCGTCATCTGCATCGCCGCCCCGCTCGCCGCTACCGCCATCCCAGCCGCCTCCCGCACCTGCTGCGTCTCCGCCCGCTCATGCACCTTCAACACCTCGCGCGCCCGCGCAATCACCCCCGCCGGAATCCCCGCCAGCCGCGCTACCTCGATCCCGTAGCTCTTGCTTGCCGCCCCCGCCTCCACCGTGTGCAGAAACACGATCCCGCCCCCGCTCTCCTTCACCGTCACCCGCAGGTTCTTCAAGCGTTTCAGTCGCTCTTCCAACATCGTCAGCTCATGGTAGTGCGTCGCAAACAGCGTCCGCGCCCCAACCCGGTCATGCAAATGCTCGACCGTCGCCCACGCCAGCGACAGACCGTCATACGTCGCCGTCCCCCGGCCCATCTCGTCCAGCAGCACCAGACTGCGCGACGTCGCCGTGTTCAGGATCGCCGCCGTCTCCGTCATCTCCACCATGAACGTCGACCTCCCCCGAGCCAGGTTGTCGCTCGCTCCGATTCGGGTAAAGATCCGGTCCACCAACCCCAGCCGCATTCGCTCCGCAGGCACATAGCAGCCACACTGTGCCATGATCACCACCAGCGCAGCCATGCGTAGGTACGTACTCTTACCACCCATATTCGGTCCCGTAATGAGGAGCGTGGAAGATCCATAAATCTTTTCATTGCTGCTGCTCAAGTCAGATAGCTGATCCCGCGCTTCCACAAACAAGGAGTTCGGCACGAATCGCCCGACACCCTGCTCCTCCAACCGGAGTTCCACAACCGGGTGCCGCCCCCCAATCAGCTCCAGGACTCCACTCCCGTCGACCTCCGGTCGTACCCACCGGCGCAGCTCAGCCAGATGCGCAAAGCACGCCAAGGCATCGACTTCCGCAACCCTCCTTGAAGTAGCCCGAATCCGTCCACTCGCCGCCAGCACCGTCGCCCGAAGCTCCGCGAGGATGTGTCTCTCAATCTCTCCGCACCGATCCTGCGCCGTAAGTATCTTTCGTTCCAGTTCCTTCAGCTCCAGGGTCGTAAATCGCTCCGCGTTCACCAGCGTCTGCTTGCGCTCATAGTCCGCCGGCACCGCCTTTGCGTTCGCCCGAGTCACTTCAAGAAAGTAGCCGAACACATTGTTAAAACGGACCTTAAGACTCCCGATGCCAGTCCGCTTCCGCTCCCGCTCCTCGATCGCCGCAATCGCCTGCCGGCCACTCCGACCGAGCTCCCGCAGTTCATCCAGCTCCGCATCCACCCCCTCCCGAATCGCCGTCCCTTCCCCCAGCGCGACCGGCGGCTCCTCCACCAGCGTCCCGCTTATCTGCCCCTGAACGTCGTCGAGCGTGTCCATCCCTGCGCTGAGGTCGACCCACCGTTCGGCCGTAAACTCCTGCAAACTCAGCAGAACAGCAGGCAGTCGCCCCAGAGTAGAAGCCAGCGCCACCACCTCTCGCGGCCCTGCCGAGTCGAGTGCGACCCGCCCCAGCAGACGCTCCAGGTCAAGCACACCACCGAGCGCCCGCCGCAGCTCCTCCCGCTGCCGCAGATTGCCCTTAGCCTCCCCCACCGCGTCAAGACGTGCGCCAATCTCCGCCACCCCCGACGCCGGACGAAGCAGCCAGGAGCGTAAAAGTCGCTTTCCCATCGGGGTCAGGCACGAGTCCAGCACAGCAAATAAAGTCGTCTGACCGGCTTCCCCCGCGAACATCGGCTCGACCAGTTCCAGATTCCGAACGCTGACAGCATCAAGTTCGAGACACGTCGAGCGCTCGTAAAAGCGCAAGCCGTCTACATGCTCGAGCGCCCCCCGCTTGATCCGGCGCAGGTATTCCAGAACGGCGCCCGCAGCGACCGCCGCTGCCTCATGCCCGCCCAGTCCCAGCCCATCGAGCGACTGAATTTTGAAGTGCTGCTTTAGCAGCGGAACCGCGTACTCTGCGGTGAACACCCAATCTTCAAGTGCGGTCTTGGTGCGGATCGCCGCGATCTCCGAAACATCGTCCGCGCCTTCGCCCAGCAGGTTTGCTCCTCCGGTCAAGGTTGTACCGGACAGGAGCTCCGCAGGCCTCAGACGTCCCACTTCATCAAGCGCCTGGGCCCATGCATTCGCACCACTGAATTCAGTCGTCCGAAACTCTCCGGTAGAAAGATCCAGCATGGCGAGACCGATACACGATCCGACCTCGTGGATGGAACGGGCGGAACGCCCACCGCCCGCCCTTGCCAGGCTCACCAGCCAGTTGCTTTGTTCGGCGCCGAGAGCGGGATCGACCGCCGTTCCGGGGGTCAGAACACGAGTGACCTCGCGCTTCACCACGCCTTTGGCAAGCTTCGGATCTTCCACCTGCTCGCAGATCGCGACGCGAAATCCGCGACGCAGAAGCCGCTGCAGGTACCCCTCCGCGGCATGGTACGGAACGCCGCACATCGGCACCGCTCTGAGTTTGTCCCGGGCAGTCAGGGTCAGCTGCAGCTCCTTCGAGGCCACCAGGGCATCCTCAAAAAAGAGCTCGTAAAAATCGCCCATCCGGAAAAAGAGAAGGGCGTCAGGATAGGCGTCCTTGGCCGCCCGGTACTGGCGCATCGCCGGTGTGAGGACTGCTTCCAGATCCTCCTGAGGCACTCGTTCTTCGGTTGTGTTCTTGGCCATCGGCGAGTCGCCAGAATACCCCAACGGCGCGCACCGCCGACCGTGCATCCAATAAGTCAGGACGAAAGCTTCGACCCTCCAAGCAGCGCCTCCCAGGAGAGCAGTTCCATGATTCAGGTACCGATGACAATCGCCAAGTTCAGCGAGAAAGCTCGCGAGCTGAAGCAGAAGCATGACCTTGACCTCACCGAGCCCGCCGGTCGCATCACAAAAGATGGTGTCACCGCGGGATACACCCTCTACAACGGCCTGCTCACCGTGCATATCCTTGATAAACCTTTCTTCATCAGCACAGAGTATTGCGAGCAGAAGCTGCAGGAATGGCTAAGCGCGAGCTGACCCCGGGTTCGCCGCGGGGCAAAGGGAAGGCAATCACCGACCGAAGGCAGCTCTGAGCGCCCGTGTCGTCAGCCCCCTGTTGACAGCGCCCAAGGGTTGAAATCGCGTCCTCCGACTCGTGGATACTCCGCCCGTATACTGAACCTTGGCGCGAAAGACCTTGCGCCGCGTCCCTATGTCTCTACTGTGGCTGAGAGTCGCCGTCCTCCTTTACAGCGTTGCCGCGCTTTGCGTGCTTCCGGCAGCCCTGTACGATCGGCCCAGGTGGCGTCACGTGGCCATCCCGGCTACGATCGTCGGCCTGCTGTTTCATTTCGTCTCTCTTGCTGAAACCCTCAACGCCGCCCACCACACCCTCCCTGTCGATCGGCACGAGAGCCAATCGCTGCTCGCTATGCTCATGGCCGCGGCCTTCCTCGCTGTATATCTCCGCTACAGGACCGTTGCCGTCGGTGTCTTTCTGCTGCCGGTGGCCGTTCTTCTCGGCCTCGAGCCCGCCTTCCGCCCGGGTCCGGAGATGCTTCCCCTGGCCCATTCCGGTTGGATCTTCCTGCACATCGGTCTTCTCCTGTCAGCGTATGCAGCTCTCCTGGTATCGCTTCTGACGAGCGCCCTCTACCTCTACCAGGAGCGCCGCCTGAAGTCCAAACAACCCGGCCTGCCTTCGCTTCCACCCCTGGACACCATCGACCAGATCGCCCTGCGGGCACTCCTCTTCGGCCTCCCTTGCATGACCGCCGGTCTGCTCATTGGCTCTGCCCTGGCCGAGCAGACGGTCGGCCCCAGCTTCTTCCTGGACCCCAAGGTGCTGCTCTCGTTCGCCATGTGGATCGCCTACATGGGCATGATCTTTTTGCGCCGCCACTCCGGCTTGCGGGGCCGCCGCGCCGTCTATCTCTCCGGCTTCGTCTTCCTGGTTGTGCTCGCCGTCTGGTCCGCGAATCAGCTCTCCGCCGTCCACAGGTTCACCGCTCCATGAGCCTCGCGAACGGTCAGCCGACCCTGCTCCTGCTCGGCGTCAACCACAACACCGCCCCCCTCGACGTCCGCGAACGTCTGGCCATCCCACCATCGCGGCTGGCCGATGCGACCCGTGCCCTGGCGCACCAGCCCGGAGTTCGCGAAGCCCTGATCCTCTCAACCTGTAACCGCGTAGAACTTCTCACCGTGCAGGAGGACGTCCGGGCCGGCGCTCCGGGCATGCTCAACTTCCTCCATCACTACCTGAATATCTCGCCATCCACAATTCAGCCGCACGTCTACGAGTTCCGCGAGCGGGAAGCCGTTCGCCATCTCTTTCGCGTCGCCTGTTCGCTCGATTCGCTCGTCGTCGGGGAAGCGCAGATCCTCGGCCAGGTCAAAGAATCGTGGACCGTAGCCAGGGAGATTGGCGCCGTCTCCCTTACGCTCGATCCGCTGCTCCAGCGTGCCTTCAGCGTTGCCAAAAAGGTTCGCACCGAAACCCAGATCGGCTCCTCCAGCGTCTCCATCGCCTCGGTTGCCGTCGACCTCGCCCGCAAGATCTTCGGTGGCCTCAAGGGTAAGCAGGTGCTGATCGTGGGTGCTGGGAAGATGTCCGAGCTCGCCGCCCGCCACCTGATTCAGCACGGAGCCTCCTCCCTCCTCATCGCCAATCGCACCGAGTCCCGCGCGAGAGATATCGCCGCCCGCATCGCCGAACAGTTCACCGCCACGCCCATCGCCACCACCATCATTCCGTTCGACCAGATCCCCGAGCACGCCCACCGCGCCGACATCGTCATCACCTCGACCGGTGCCGGATCCGCCGCAGGTAGCCCAGGGAGGATCTTCACGCCGGCTCAGGGTCGTCTCTTCCTGGAGCGCCGCCGAAATCGGCCCATGTTCTTCATCGATATCGCCGTCCCCCGCGATATCGACCCGGCCCTGAACGAGGTCGAGGGCTGCTTCGTCTACGACATCGACGATCTCCAGCAGGTGGCCGCCGCCAATCTCGCGCATCGATCAAGAGAGGCAGCCGCCGCCGAGACCATCGTGGCTCACGAGGTCGATCAGTACGAGCAGCGCCTCAGCGCACAGCCCGCGACCGAGTCCATCAAGGCCCTGCAGCAGAGCGCCGAAGCCATCCGCCAGGAGGAGCTCGCTCGATCCGCAACCAGGCTATCCGGCTTGACCGAGGAGCAGAGGTCGGCCGTCGAGGTCTTGACCCGCTCTCTCATGGGAAAACTGCTCCATCCGCAGATTGCCGCACTTCGAGCCATGCACGCGAGCAGGGAAGACAAGAAGTCCTGATCTCCGCCCTCCGCACTCCGCGAAGGAAAGTCAACGCAAAACTCAGAGGACCAAACAGCACTTCTCCCCAAAATCGCCATCGAAGCAGAGTATGGTTCGCACATAAGACGTAAAGGCAAAGGTGAAAACGATGGCGCTTTCCAAAACAACCCAGGATCACAACGAAATTCAGCAATGGGCAGAGGCGCGCGGCGCCATACCTGCCGAGGTGGCCAGCACCGAGAGCAAAGGACAGACCGGCATCCTGCGTCTCGAATTCCCCGGGGCAAAGAACGCGAACGACAGCGCCTTGAAGGAGATCTCATGGGATGAGTTCTTCGAGAAGTTCGACGCCAGTGGTCTCGCCCTGGTCTACCAGGAACAGACCGCGGAGGGCGAGCAGAGCAACTTCAATAAGCTGATCTATCCTGAGGAACCTCAGGCCAAGCCCGCAAAGAAGACTCCCGCAAAGAAGACTGCCGCCAAGAAGACTGCCGCCAAGAAGACTGCCGCAACCAAGACTGCCGCAACCAAGACTGCCGCCAAGAAGACGACCGCCGCTAGGGCCGCAAGCAGATCGACCCCCGCGAAAAAGTCGGCCGGCGCGAAGAGCACAGAGAAAGCAGTGGCCTCGAAGTCGGCGAAGACCCCGGCCAAAAAGGCAGCAAAGAAGCCGCCCGCAGCAGCCAAGAAGTCGCCCACAGCCGCAACAAAAGTGTCGGCCAGGAAGTCTGCAGGCAAAAAGGCCAGCGGAACGCGTTCCCGCAATCGCTAGAACTTCAACCAGCGTGGCATCGAAGATGTGGCTCGGCGAACAGAAGACCTTCGCTGAGCCCCTTTTGGCTCCCATCCCGTATCCTGAACCAGCCATGATGATTCGTATCGGCTCCAGAGGCTCGCAGCTTGCTCTATGGCAAGCCAATCACGTCGCGGACCAGCTCCGTGCAAAGGGCCATGAGGTCGAGATCCAGATCATTCGGACGACCGGCGACCGGATGCAGCAGCCGGGCTTCGTTCCCCCCGCGGACTTCAACGGCCAGTCCCTTGACAGCAAGGGCATCTTCATCAAGGAGATCGAAGACGCCCTCGCGCAGGGCCAGATCGACCTCGCGGTGCACTCCCTCAAAGATCTCCCGACCACCCTCGATCCGCGCTTCACTCTCGCCGCCATTCCCGAACGCGCCGATCCCCGCGATGTCTGGGTCTGTGAGCCGTTCTGGGCACTCCACACCCTGCCCATCAATGGACGGGTCGGCACCACCAGCCCGCGTCGCCAGGCCCAGCTGCTTGCTCTCCGTCCGGATCTTGAGTTCGTCGACATCCGCGGCAACATCGATACCCGCCTCCGCAAGCTCGAAGAGGGGCAGTGCGACGCCCTCGTTCTGGCCGCTGCCGGTCTGGATCGACTCGGCCGAACCGAACACGTTCACTACCGCTTCGCTCCGGACGAGCTCTGCCCCGCTCCCGGACAGGGTGCCCTTGCGCTCGAGACCCGATCGGCGGAACACCCGCTCGATGCCGAGGACCCCACCCGCGATCCCGCCATCCGCGACGCCATCTCCGCCCTCAATAACCTCACCGCCGAGTACGCCGTCACCGCGGAACGAGCCACACTCGATGCTCTGGGTGGCGGCTGCATGCTGCCGATCGGTGTTCTGTGCGAGATCACCGGCGATCGCGCCACCATGCTCGCCCAGGTCGTCTCCCCGGATGGCGAAGCCATGATCGTCGGGGAGATGGTAGCCGACATCATCACCCCGGCCGATCTCCTCGGACAGCGCCTGGCCACAACCCTGATTCAGCGCGGCGCCCTGGAGCTTCTTCCCGACGCCGTGCTCGGACCCTGAGCCTCACCCGTCGGCCCCGCTCACCGCCAAGTGCAGCCCCCCTCACTTCAGCCCGACAACTCTATGCCTGCCTCGCTCGATCAGACCGTGTCCGACCGCACCGTACTCCCGTTGCGCCTTCTACTCTGCTTCGCCCTCGGCATCGGCCTGATCTACTACATCGTCGTCTCGATTCACTGGCCGATCGTCTGGGATGCCGCCGTCATGCACTACGTGAGCCTGCTGATGGACCACGGCATGCGACCCTATGGGGACATCACCGACAGCAACATGCCGGGCACCTACATCACCGAACGCCTCGCCATGCACCTCTTCGGCGGCGGTGACCTCGCATGGCGGATCTACGACCTCTCCTTGTGCGCTGCCCTCACCCTCGCGACCACCGTGATCGCCAGGCCCTATGACTGGCTGGCCGGCGTCTACGCTGGAGTCTTCTTCACCATCTTCCATGGAAGCGACGGTCCGCGCTTCACCGGGGAGCGCGACCTCGTCATGACCGTTCTTCTCGTCTGCGCGCTCGCCTTCGTCCTCACAACCCTCCGCAAGGCGCAGGCCTTCTGGATGCTCCCTTTCTGCGTGGCCTCGGGCATGGCAGCCTCGATCAAACCCACGTCCGCGCCCCTCGCCGTGATCCTCTTCGTCACGGTACTCCTTCTCGTCCGGCGCAAGCGCAGCGTGTCCTTGCTCCAGTTCCTGGCCTGGAGCGCCGGCGGCGTCGCCATCGTGGCGGTCATTGTCTTTGGCTTCCTGCTTCGAAATCACGCTCTGCACGCCTTTCTCTTTGTCATGCGAGAACTTCTGCCGTCCTACGTCTCCCTCCGGCAATTGGGCGCAGCCGAGTTGATCCGTTCCATCCTGCCGAACAGCGTCACGCTGCTGCTCGCCCTCGCACTCCTTCTGGCTCTCTGGAATCGCGGCTGGAACGCCGAGCGCTGGCTCATTCTGGTCTGCACCCTGTTCGGTGCTGTCTCCTACTTCTCCCAGCGAAAGGGCTTCCCCTACCATCGCTACCCTCTGCTCGCCTTTCTGTTTCTCTTCATGGGACTCGAATTCCTCCTCGGCCTGCGTCGAAGGGGCATCTCCCGGGGTGTCGCCGCGGCCGCTCTCGCTCTGTTCATGTTCCTCAGCGAGCCGCGCCTGCTCCAATCCATGCGGTCGCAGTCGAAGAGCTTCCCGATAGACCTCTCGCAAGGCCTGGCCTCCGATCTAAGCCGCCTCGGCGCCGATCGCCTGCAGGGCGAGGTGGAATGCTATGACCTCACCTACGGTTGCTTCAGCGCCCTCTATCACCTCGGGCTCGTGCAGCCGAACGGCATCACCGGCGATCTGCTCTTCTTCTCCCCCACCGACACCCCCGCCGTCGACTTCTACCGCAGGATGTTCTGGCGTCTCGATGCGCGCAAGCCCGCCAGTGTCCTGGTCATCACCAACCAGTGGTTCCAGGAGAATAATTCGTTCGGAAAGCTGAACGCCTGGCCAGAGTTCAATCAGTACCTGGCAGCGAACTACACCCTGGCGCTCACGCGCAGCTTTCCCGTGGACGATAAGCCGCCGGGGCCGAACGACCCTCCGCGACCCGCCTTCCGCATCTATGTCAGAAACAACAGCCCTTTGCTCCCGAAGCCTGCTCCGGACCAACTCCGTTAGACCGGAAACCCCTTTCAGCAACCCGTTGGGAAAAGCCGGCCGGGACCTCCACCGAACTGTCCCAACTCCCCTATAATTGATAGGAACAGGAGCCTCCTATGGCAGAGAACAACGGCAGCAACGGCGCAAACGGAAACAAGCTCAACACCGCCAACGGTCCCCGGATTGGCAGCGAATCCCCCCTCGGTGAAGGCAGCAATGGCCCCTGGGAGAAGGATCCAGGTGCGACCCATATCAATCCCCAGCTCACCACCAATGCGGGTCGCCCGGTCGGAGACAATCAGAACTCCGTCACCGCAGGCCGCCGCGGTCCCATCACGCTCGACGACTTCCAGCACTTCGAAAAGATGGCCCAGTTCAACCGCGAACGAACCCCCGAGCGCGTCGTTCACGCCAAGGGTTCAGGCGCCCACGGCCACTTCCTCGTCACCCACGACATCTCGAAGTACACCAAGGCGAAGCTCTTCTCCCAGATCGGTAACACCTGCCCCATGTTCGCCCGCTTCTCCACCGTGGGCGGCGAAAAAGGCTCGGCCGACACCGTCCGCGACCCCCGCGGCTTCTCCCTCAAGTTTTACACCGAAGAGGGCAACTGGGACATGGTGGGCAACAACACCCCCGTCTTCTTCGTCCGCGACGCCATCAAGTTCGGCGACTTCATCCACACTCAAAAGCGCGAGCCCGGCTCCAACCTCAAGTCCGCAACCATGATGTGGGACTTCTGGTCGCTCTCGCCCGAGTCCCTCCACCAGGTCACCATCCTCTTCTCCGACCGCGGCATCCCCGACGGCCACCGTCACATGCACGGCTACAGCTCGCATACCTTCTCGCTCATCAACGCCCAGGATGAGCTCACCTACGTCAAGTGGCACTTCATCTCCAATCAGGGCATCAAGAACCTCCCCGTCGAAGAAGCCGAAAAACTCGCCGGAGCCGACCCTGACTATTCCCAGCGTGATCTCCTTCACGCCATCGAACGGCACGACTTCCCCTCCTGGACCTGCAAGATTCAGGTCTGTCCGGAGGCCGAGATCGATAATTTCAACTTCGACCCCTTCGACCTCACCAAGGTTTGGTCGCACAAAAACTTTCCCCTCATCGACGTCGGCGTCATGACCCTCGATCGCAAGCCCTCGAACTACCACGCCGAGGTCGAGCAGGCCGCCTTCAATCCATCCAACGTCCTTCCCGGTATGGGCTACTCGCCCGACAAGATGCTTCAGGGCCGCCTGCTCTCCTACCCCGACGCCCACCGCTACCGCATCGGCACCAACTACGATCTGCTCCCCATCAACGCCGCCAAATGCAACGTCGCCACCTACAACCGTGACGGCTCCATGCGCTTCGACGGCAACTTCGGCGATCTCCCCAACTACGAGCCCAATAGCTTCGGTGGCCCCAAGGAGAACCCGCAGTATCGCGAGCGCCCCTACAAGGTTCCGGCCGAGAACGGCCAGGTCACCATCGGTCGCTTCGATCACCGCGAAAACAACGACGACTACACCCAGGCCGGAGATCTCTATCGCCTCTTCCCCGAGGCCGAGAAGGAACGCACCGCCCACAACATCGCCCAGTCCCTCGGTCAGGCGCCGCTCCGCATCCAGAAGCTCCAGCTCACCCACTTCAAAAAGGCTGATCCGGACTTCGCGGCGCGCATCACCCGTTTGCTTCCCAACAACGAGCGCCCCGTGTACCTCCACGGCCCCGACGCCGCGGAGCTTGCGGCCTCGAGCCGCGTTCCCGAGAAATAACCAACTCGGTTACAAATTCGGGAGGCTGCCTTCGGGCAGCCTCTTTTCTTTTGCCCCGCTCCGATCCGCCCCGCCCCTTAGTCCGTAGCCCGTCGTCAGTCGTCAGTCCCCAGACCGCGACCGCATCCGTGGGTCAAGCTCATCCCGCAGCGCATCCCCCACAAAGTTGAACGCCAGCACCAGCAGCATCACCGCCATCGCCGGGAAAAACACCAGATGCGGCGAGTCGAACAGATGCGATCTCGCATCGTTCAACATCGCCCCCCAACTCGCCGCCGGCGGTGGAACCCCCAGCCCAAGGAAGCTCAGCGTCGCCTCCGCCAGCACCGCCCCCGCCATCCCAATCGCCGCCTGCACAATCAGTGGCTGCACGATGTTCGGCAGAATATGCCGCACCATCACGCGCACATCGCTCGCCCCCAGCGCCCGCGCCGCCTCCACAAACTCCCTCTGCTTCACCGCCATCACCTGCGCCCGCACCAGCCGCGCATAGGCCACCCACCCGGAGATCGCCAGCGCCACAATCACGTTCCCCAACCCGGGCCCCATGAAAGCCACAAAGGCGATCGCCAGCAGAATTCCCGGCAACGCGAGAAACGCGTTCGTGACGTAGACATTCAGCACCACGTCCGTCACACCGCCATAGAAACCGGCCGCATATCCGGCGATCAACCCCAGCGTCAGAGACAGTCCAACCACACTCGTCGAAACCAGCAGTGAGATTCGCGCTCCAAACAGCACCCGCGAAAAAATATCGCGCCCCAGCTCGTCCGTCCCAAACCAGTGTCCACGCGTCGGCGGCAGCAGACGCCCCGGCAGATCAAGCTGCGCAGGGTCATGCCGCGCAAGCCACGGAGCAAACACAGCGCACACCACGAAGAGCAGCAGCAGCGCAACCCCACCCGCGGCCAGCGGCTGCTGCCTCATCCACCGCATCGCTCCTCTGCCTCGCCCTGTCATCCCGTCTTCATCATGGCACGTGCCCCGTCCCTGCATGACATCATGAGACAGCCAGGAGTTCTCACCGCCCGGCGAAAGGCTAGTTTGCGGATTCTCATCTACGGTCTCAACGCAGCTCCGGAGCTCACCGGAATCGGAAAATATACCGGCGAAATGGCATCCTGGATGGCGGCGCGTGGACATCAGGTACACGTCGTCAGCGCTCCGCCATACTACCCCGCCTGGAGCATCCGCGCCGGCTACCGCAACTCCTTCCACACCGAGCGCCCCCATCCGAACCTCACCCTCCACCGCTGCCCGCTCTACGTTCCCTCCATTCCATCCGGCCTCCGTCGCATGCTCCATCTCGCCTCCTTCGCCCTCGCCAGTACCCCCGTCGTCCTCTACCAGGCCGCCTTCCAGCCCGACATCGTCTTCACCGTCGAGCCCACCTTCTTCGGCGCCCCAGGAGCTCTCCTCGCCGCCTCCCTCGCCCAGGCGCCCTCATGGCTGCACGTTCAGGACTTCGAGGTCGACGCCGCCTTCGACCTCGGCCTGCTTCCCGCAAAGGGCCCGTTGCACAGCCTCGCCCTCGCCCTCGAGAAGCTCTTCACCCAGCGCTTCGATCGCGTCTCCAGCATCTCGCAGAACATGGTCGAGCGCGCGATCAGCAAGGGTGTCCTCCGCTCTCGGGCCGTCCTCTTTCCGAACTGGGTCGACACCGCCGCCATCCATCCACTTCCGCCCGAGGCGTCCAATCCCTTTCGCGAAGACCTCGGCCTTCACGGCAAGGTCGTCGTCCTCTACTCCGGCAACATGGGCAACAAACAGGGCCTCGATCTCCTCGCTCCTTTGGCCTCGTCGTTCGCCCGCCCGTCTCCCGAGATCGATGGAGGCATTCACTTCCTCTTCTGCGGAGACGGTGCCTTCCGTCCTCAGCTCGAACGGCTCGTCGGAGATCTGCCGAACGTCACCCTCCTTCCGCTGCAGCCGCTCGATTGCCTCAACGATCTGCTCAACGCGGCCGACATCCACCTCCTCCCGCAGCGCGCCGGAGCCGCCGATCTGGTCATGCCCTCCAAGCTCACCGGCATGCTCTCGAGCGGTCGGCCCGTCGTCGCCACAGCCGCCCCGTCCACACGTCTCGCTAACGTCATCGCCGGGACTGACACCGCACCGAGCCTCGGTCTTGTCGTTCCCACCGATGACCTGCCCGCTCTGCACAGCGCCATCAAACTCCTGGCATCCACACCATCGCTCCGCTCCCATCTCGGCGCGAACGGTCGCAGCTACGCCGTGAGCCATCTCGGCAGCGAGCAGGTTCTGCTTCAGTTCGAGCAGGCTCTGATCGAAGTCGTGCAACTTTCGGGCAACGGACCCGGAGCGTAGATCGCAGGCTTAAGCTCGCCCTTCAAGTAGAATCCTCAGAGCACCTCGGAGAATCCTCGCCTTGAAGAAAGCTCTTATCACCGGCGTCACCGGCCAGGATGGCGCCTACCTCGCCGCATTCCTCCTCGCCAAAGGCTATGAGGTCCACGGCATCAAGCGCCGGTCCTCCCTCTTCAACACCGCCCGCATCGACAACATCTACGAGGACCCCCACCTCCCCCATCGCCACTTCATCCTCCACTACGGCGACATGACCGACTCCTCCTCGCTCATCCATATCGTCCAGAAGGTCCAGCCCGACGAGATCTATAACCTCGCCGCCCAGTCCCACGTCGCCGTCTCCTTCGAGGAGCCCGAGTACACCGCCAACTCCGACGCTCTCGGCGTGCTCCGTCTGCTCGAAGCCATCCGCATCCTCGGCCTCGAAAAGAAGACCCGCTTCTACCAGGCCTCCACCTCCGAACTCTACGGCCTCGTCCAGGAGATCCCGCAGAAGGAGACCACGCCCTTCTACCCGCGCTCTCCCTATGCCGTCGCCAAAATGTACGGCTACTGGATCGTCGTCAACTACCGTGAGGCCTACGGCATGTACGCCTGCAACGGCATCCTCTTCAACCACGAGTCCCCCATGCGCGGCGAGACCTTCGTCACCCGCAAGATCACTCGCGGCCTCGCCCGCATCAAGGTCGGCCTCCAGAAAGAGCTCTTCCTCGGCAACCTCGACGCCAAACGCGACTGGGGTCACGCCCGCGACTACATCGAGATGCAGTGGCTCATGCTCCAGCAGGAGAAGCCGCAGGACTTCGTCATCGCCACCGGCCAGCAGTACAGCGTCCGCGACTTCGTCAGGCGCTGCGCCGATCTGCTCGAGCTCGACCTCACCTGGCAGGGAACCGGCATCGATGAAAAGGCCACCGACAGGCATGGCAACATCGTCGTCGCCGTCGACCCCCGCTACTTCCGTCCCACCGAGGTCGAGACCCTGCTCGGCGACGCCTCCAAGGCCAAGCGCGAACTCGGCTGGTCCCCCCGCATCAGCTTCGACGAGCTCGTCAAGGAGATGGTCGACTCCGACCTAAAATCCGCCCAGCGCGACGCCCTCGCCATCAAACACGGCTTCGACGCCTACAACGTCCGCGAAACCTAAACCTTCACTGTCAACCCCCGGAGACCTCTAAGTCCTCGCGACACAGTCACCTGGCGGAGACGTCTCGACCCGGTCCGGCCATCTACAATTTAAGAATGTAGGAATAAAAGAATCCAGGAGGATCGAAAGATCTCCTGGAGATGTCCGGCTTCGCTTCTCCAGGGACGGGTGAGGCTGATGTCCAAGGTGCGGGTAGTGTCCTGATCTGGATTGTTCACCCATGTATCGCTCCTCAATGTCCGGAAAGGGTAGGCGCAAAAAGAAGTTCAAGGCTGAAGCCAAGCCCAAAGACAGAAACAAAACCGGCGAAATCCAAGTGGCGAACAGGATCAAAATGACGGCGGTTGCGATCAACGGGTTGACGGCAGTTGCAACGATTTTGCTTACATTATGCGGAATCTTCTACATTGAACATAAGATTCCCTCGATCTGGCTAATGTTTAGTTCGGTCGTCCTGTATGCCTTAGCCTCCTGTTTATATTGGCAGCAACAAGTTGCTCCGGATCGCAATAGCAAAGCTCTCCACTTCAAGATCCAGGACTCTATGATTGGCAATAGCTCTCGGGGTTCTATTTTTTGGGTCAGATATGTGAGCGCATTCGGCGATACCTTGTCTCCCATGCCTGTAGCCATTTCCCTCATAATTACAAATACGGACCCAACGCCAATTACGATAGAAACGTTCACCGTTGAAATCCGGGAGAACCGAGGCGACTGGATGCCTTTGACACACATTCCCACGGAAGGACAACGGGTGTATTTCATTTACGACCACTTAGAGCAATCTCGGCTTTTAGACTTTAGCGAGAACGGACTAGACCAACTGCTCGCCTCAAAATCACTTACGGCACCGAATCAGCCCCTCAAGGGCTGGCTTTTCTTCAATCGTCCGCTGAACTTTGATAACGGGGAGGGCAATGAAGTTGAATTTCGTGTCACCGCCGAGGACACCGCGGGCTTTAAATATGAAGAGGTGACGCCTTCAGGCCCCCTTGCAAAAAATCCACCCGATAACAAAGCGTTCACCCTTTCTCCTTCTTCGTTGAAGTCGACGGGCGTAATTGAAGACCTTAGCAGACTAGCTCTCAAACCTTGGCCTCCGATCCGCAATCCAAATTAGGACACTACCAAGGTCCGGGTCCGGACCTAACACGATTGTTTCGAAGACTTTGAGCAATTTAGGGGGGGGGTACCCGTCTCCCCCAACGAAAGAGAGACCATGGCCACGACCTATATGCACCCGGACGACCGTATCTACATCGCCGGACACCGCGGCCTGGTCGGCTCCGCTATCCACCGCGAGCTCGACCGCCTCGGCTATACGGACATCGTCACCCGCACCCGCTCCGAGCTCGACCTCCTCGACTCCGCAGCCGTCGCCCGCTTCTTCGAGCAGCAGAAACCCGCCTACGTCTTCCTCGCCGCAGCCAAGGTCGGCGGCATCCTCGCCAACAACACCTATCCCGCGGACTTCATCCGCGACAATCTCGCCATACAGAACAACATCATCGACTCGAGCTATCGCAATGGTGTCGACCGCCTGCTCTTCCTGGGCTCCTCCTGCATCTACCCCAAGCTCGCCCCCCAGCCCATGCCCGAGTCCTCCCTCCTTACCGGCCCGCTAGAGCCCACCAACCGCCCCTACGCCCTCGCCAAGATCGCCGGCATCGAGATGTGCTGGAGCTACAACCGCCAGTACGGCACCAGGTACCTGGCCGCTATGCCCACCAATCTCTACGGCCCCGGCGACAACTTCGACCTCGCCAACTCCCACGTCCTCCCAGCCCTTATCCGCAAGACCGCAGAGGCCGTCCGCGCGGGAGCGAGCGAGATCACCGTCTGGGGAACCGGCACCCCCCGCCGCGAACTCCTCTACTCCGACGACCTCGCCCAGGCCTGCGTCTTCCTCCTCAACCTCGACCAGACCGTCTACAACACCCTCCTGGTCGAGGACGCGCCACCCCTCATCAACATCGGCACCGGCGAGGACGTCACCATCCGCGAGCTGGCCGAGACCGTCGGCCGCGTCCTCGGCTTCGAGGGGACCCTGGTCTTCGACGCCACCAAGCCCGACGGCACCCCCCGCAAGCTCATGGACGTGACCCGCCTCCATAATCTCGGCTGGCACCACGTTACTACTCTGGAACAGGGAATCGCCCAGACCTGGAAGGCGGTCCAGGCTCAGCTATCCTGAGTACGCCTCATGCTCTAAGTCTCACCTGTTTCAACTGTCCTCCGTTTGTGACCCTTGCGAATCCCGCCTTGGCATAGTCTGTGCGAGTCTCCCCCTCGCTCGGATCTGGTCACACCAATGGTGAGGATCTCCCTTTGCTCCACCTGCTGAAACACTTCCATCTCCAATCTGTGTCGAAGCGGTCGACCGAAAGTGGGATTAACCCGCCCGCCGACCCTCTCTAAACTCACGACATATCGCAGCCCCTTCCATGAGGCGCGAACTGTCACATTTAGGGTCTACACCCATGCATTGCTTTTTCCTGCTTCGCTGCCTCGCCCTTGCTGCACCTTTGCTCCTCGCTTCCACCGCTGCCCAGGCAGTCACTCGTGGGACCATCACCAGCCCCAGCGTCGCAGAGCAACTCCTGTTGACCCAGGCCAACGGCGACCGCGCCCAGAAGAACCTTCCGCAGCTCAGGCGCGATCCCATGCTGGCTCAGGCAGCCCTTTACCATGCCTACCAGATGGCGGACCATGCCGACATCTCCCATGGCTTTCCTGGTGAGCCCGACCTCTCCGCCCGTGGCGCCAGCGCAGGGGTCCGCTTCTCACTCATCACCGAGAACGTCGCCGAAGCCGGCGAGCCGACCATCATTCACGACATGTGGATGCACTCCGAAGGCCACCGCGCCAATCTGCTCGATCCCGAGGTAAACGTCGTCGGGATCGCCGTCGTCACCCGCGAGCACCAGGTCTACGCCGTCGAAGACTTCGCCTCCACCGTCGAAACCCTCTCGCTCGACGACCAGGAGACCGCCATATCCACTCTGCTCACGACCACCGGTCTCCGCATCGATCCCGCCACGCCCGAGACCCTCGCCAACGCCCGCCAGACCTGCGGCATGGCCACCGGGTACGCCGGCCTCCGCCAGCCCTGGTTCATCATGCGCTACACCGCCTCCCGTCTCGATCAACTTCCACCACAGATCAAGTCCCGTCTCAACTCAGGCAAGTATCACCAGGCAGTCGTCGGTGCATGCTCCCCCGCTGAGCAAAGCGCCTTCAGCTCTTACAACATCGCGATCCTGCTGTATCCCTAGTTCTGTATTCCTGGAGCCACCGCCATTCATGGCCCAAGAACGATTCGGCCGCAGCCGCTCTCTCGGCCGCAGTTCGGGAACGAAGCTGCTATCGCCTCTTCACAGGCCAGCGAGCGCCAACTCTTCGGCCGTCGCAGGCTGGGTAGGCTCCATCTCGAGTACATCGTTGAAGCGGTTGAAGTAGTTGAACAGGCCGACAGCTGCCATCAACTCCACCACTTCGCCTTCACTGAAGCAACGCCGCAGCCGAGCGAAATCCACCGGGGTGTACCCATGCGCGTCAAGCGTCATCACCTCCGCCAGATGAATTGCGACTCGTTCGCGCTCGCTGAATCCACCCCCACCAGCCCCCTCATCCATCGCTCCGAGCTGATCCTCTGTCCATCCAAGCTTTCTGCAGATGGCAGAGTGCGACGCCAGGCAGTACGGCGTGCGGTTCAGCTGGGACGTCCGGACAATCACAAGCTCCTTGAGCGCCTTGGGCAGAGTGCCCGTATTCAGCACCGCCTCCATATGCGCGATGACCGTCGCGAAGATCTCGGGCCGGTGTGCCATGGTCCGGAACATGTTCGGTACGTTTCCGCGCTCGCCGAGGTACCGGTCGTAGATCGCAAGCGCCTTCTCCCCTACCTCATGTCGCCCCAGCCTTGAAACCCGTGGTTTATCTTCCGCTCCGCTCACACTCGCCCTCCCACTCACCTGCCATACTATGCCTCAGGCTGCGGCAAATGAGGTCGTGGACCCTCCATCTTCTTTGACCCAGCACCCTCCATTTGCTATAACTGACTCAGCGAAGCAGCGCGTGCTGTATGACGGGCTCCCTCTCTGTTCCTGAGTAGCTCAATGGCAGAGCATTCGGCTGTTAACCGAAGGGTTGTAGGTTCGAGTCCTACCTCAGGAGCCATATTTGTCAAGCACTTGCAAGACCTCCTCTTCATCGACTCCGTCAAACTTCGTCAAATTGCTATTTGACCCTGTTCCAACTTTTCTGGGGCTTTGCGAATATTCCGGCCTTTCTGTCCCAGCTTTTCAGCCGGTGACCATCCGCCGAGCACCGCAACCGCCCGCGAGTTTACCGCACGGGCCACATTCGCATCCAGCGTCTGTACATAGACATTCCCAGTGGTGGTAATGCTGGCGTGACGTAAGGCGCCCTGCGTGTCCTTCAGCGTTCCGTGGTTCTGCATGTCGGTTCCCATCGTGCGGCGCATCACCTGAAAGGTGACGAGCCGATCGGGTATCCCTAGTTTGCGCGAGACCGGTCGTATCCGCCAGCGTAGGAAGTTCTTTCCGTCGCGGGGTACTGCCTGTCCCGTACGCTCTCCCCGTCCGAAAGTCGGAAACATTAACGCCTCGGGTGAAGAGTCTATGCAGAGTACCCTCCAGGCTTCGATGACAGGCCTAATTGGCTCAGGCACCGGTATGGGAGCCTTGCTGGCCTTCGTCTTGAGCCGTTCTTTGTAGAACTGCCCCTCGTAAGCCGTGCCATGCGGCATAAGCGCCTCGCCCGTCCAGCACTTCCATTGGAGTCCCAGCGCCTCGCTCGCACGCGTTCCGCAGAAGAGCCCGATGGACATGAGGCACAGGTCATGCGCGTCTTCGATGGCTCCGAGTAGCGCGAGGATCTGCTCTCGCGCCATGACAGGCTTCTCGACTGGGTTGGTCAACGGCATGGTCACATCCTCTGCTGGGTCTTCGGTCAGGTACTTTTGTTTTCTGGCCATACGGGCAATCGCGCGAATGTTGGAGAAGCACTGGCGAACCACTGCCTCCGAGTATCCCTTCTCCGCTATACCGTTGAGCCACACCTGAATCTCGAAGGTGCTCAGATTGCGCAACGGCAGGTCCCCGAAATGCGAGACCAGATAATGCCCGAGTTGGTAGGTGTTCGTCTTTTTGTAAGCCGGACTCCAACCGCCTTGGCGCATCGGGATGTAGCGCTGTTCGACAAACCATCGGAACGTCACCGAGTCATCGGGAGGAAGCGTAGGAGTCGGGCCGACTCCTTTGGTCTCTTTCGCGATGATCTCTTGCAACATCTGTTCTGCCTTCCGCTTCGGAGTGTTGGCCTTGGGACAGATGCGAACGTTGCGCTGCTTTCTTACCTCCTTTCCGTCCTGATCCTTTCTATAGACAAGGTACTGTCCGTACCACATCTTCACCCGCTTACCCGTGAGGTAAACTGAGCCCCTCTGATACTTCATTGCCATTTCATTCTCCGGTTTCTGTTTCTGGTCCTGGTCGTGGAGAACACCTTAATCATCCACCAAAGCGGGGCTGGAGGGAAGAGCGCGAAGTCATCAGTTTTTCCATGAACTCCTCAACATCGACGCGGCGGTATCTCATCAGCGTCCCAAGTTTTACGCCGCGAATCTTGGGAGAGCGACGTGTCGTGTGATCCCGGACCCATCGCTCGGAAACACCCAAGCGCGAAGCCACTTCGCGCGCATTCAGAAGACGCTCTTGAGCAGGGAAATCGATCATCCTTGGTGGCATACTTTGAGGTCCCGACGACGACTGCGGCGATGGACTCAAACCCAATGGAGATGATGGTTCTATCGAGTTTGGGGGCCAAGGTAATGATTCCGATGCGGGGGGCTTTCCGTGGGAAGAGATGTTGTCGGGCACGTAGTTAGAGCTATTGGCTGAGTTTGGCATAGCTTTCCTCTCTATCGGGAATGATCCGGCCGCGAAGCGAACCGAGCAGAATGCGTCGCTGTGTCTGTTTAGCGGCATGGCCACTTCGGCTAGACCTGAAACACTTCGAGTCTGAAAGCTCAAGAGGGCAACGTCCAATACTTCCTACCAATACCGCCCAAAGTTTCGCTTATGGCGCGGCAGAACGGTAGCCACGAAAAAGTTCCTAGTTACCTCGCGGCGTTGCTAGATACTCACGGGTTCCTAATTGACACTTGTGGTATTCAGCGGAACGATTAGTTATCCACAGATTTGGAGACTGTGGATCGACGTCAAGCCAGCGGAGTGTCAGGGCCATGTCAGATACCGTTGAGTTTCGCCATCTCGAATACCTAATTGCCATCTTTGAAGGCAAAAACTTTACAAGGGCCGCGGAGCGTGTCTACCGTTCGCAGCCCGCAGTGAGTCAACAGGTTCGTGCGCTCGAAGACGACATTGGATTTCCGATCTTTGTGCGCGGTGGACGGGACGGCGTTTCTCCCACCCCTGCCGGCGAACTTGTTCTCAACTGGGCGCGGAATGTCTTGATGGAACGTAGAGAAATCTTCGCGATGGCGCGAGCAATTTATAACCATGAAGTGCCCCCGCTTAGGTTCGGTTTCTCTCCCTTCGTGACCCCGCATCTCTTGCAGGCTCTGCGCCTCGCGTATGGCGAACTCTTCCCGTCATGCGACACCCTATTGTCTAGAGGTGATACCGCACATACGCTGCAACGGCTCCACCGTGGCGGCTTGGATTGTGCCATCCTCCCCATGCCAGTTGATCGGGATTTGTGGCACGTTCTACAGGTGGCGCAGTCGCCGTTGGTCCTTTGTATGCGGGCAGACGACCCTCTCGCTTCACAAGCACAAATTGATATTCATGAAGCCGCCCCTCGAATCAAGATATTCCGCGATCCGGAGCTGCATCCTTCCGCGCATTCCCGCCTGTCGGAGATGTTCGCCGAGGTCGGGATTCCATTGCATCTTGCAAACTCGGCGGCTACGCCCGCTGACATGCAGTGGATGGTCAAAGAGAACTACGGCCTTGCCCTTATTGACCAGCTCTCCACTCTTGAAATGGGCCTAGTCACCCGACCGATTGCGGGGGTGAATTGGACTGCGGATACAGCGTTCGTCACCAGCAAAGATAGAGGCCATATGGCCCTCCCTCTTCTGGAGAAATACCTCCGAGAAAATGGCCTGACTCCGAGGCGGAAGCAACCGAGGTCCGAAAGAGTTCGACAGCAGCAGTTGAAGCTTATTGGCTGAACGACAGGTCTATAAGTCGAACTTTGGGCGTTATAGGAAATACGTCTTGGACTCGCGAAAGGAATCGGCCTAACTTCCGTGACATGGCGGTACGAAACATGCCATCAGGAGAATGCCGATGCCACTTCGCTCATGCTTCCGTCTCATTAATTTCAAACGAAGAATCATCCACGCGATGCGCGTGATGGCGCCAACGCTTGTTGCGCTGTCATTCGCGGGCGCTGCCCATGCACAAGGAACGATGGACTTCTCGGGAGCGCAGACGCTCATGGGGACGTTCAAAACCTTTGCCATTTACGCGGGTGCAGTCATCTGTTTCGGCGGTCTGATCTTCGCCGGAATTCGGATGATGAGCGGTCGCTTTCAGGACGCGATTCCCGGGTTGTTCGGTGCGCTGTTTGGTGCCGGCGTACTCGGGTGGGGCGCGGGTTGGATCGGTTCTCTTACCGGCCAGTCCATGTGAGGTGCGCCCATGACCAAGCGGGGAGAACCATCACCAATCAATCAGGCCATGAACCGACCGAGAGCCAAGCTCGGCCTCGACCTATCGGCATGGATGGCGATCACTTTCGTGACGGTGACGGTTTTCCTCGTTGGGTTTCGTCTGCTGGCGATAATCAGCTTCCCCATGATGGCGGGCGCAGCCTGGCTCATCGTCCGTAAGCACCCAAAGATGTTTCAACTCTGGGGCCTGAGCCTCAACCAGAAGAGCTACTATGACCCGCGCAAACACTGAGCAGCTCAAACATACCCCGTGGTTCGCAAAGGCTGGCGCTGCGTGCAGCATCGTCCCGATCGCACGCTTCGTTGGACCGAATGTATTTGCTCTCAAGGGCGGCGGCTATGGGTGCCTCTTTTCGCTCACCGGGATCGACGAAGAGGGCTTAACTGACCAGGAGCTTGACTCGCGAATGCGCTCGATTGAGGGTGCGCTGCGCGGACTACCCCAAGGCTCCTGTCTGTATCAGTACGCCCGCGTGATGTCGGGGTTCGATCTCCCACGGGAGAAGGCGTACACGAACCCGGCAACGGAAGTCTTCGCGAGTGACCGCCTCGTATTTCTCAACAAGAACGCGGGCTTCCGCCGTATCGACCTGCACTGGTGCCTCACGCTGGAACCGTCCAAAGCGAAAGCGTTCGAACGTAAGCCAGAAGAAAACATCGTGGACACGTCTCGGATGCTGGCCGACCTTCAGAAGACCGCGACGATCCTTGAGAGCCATCTTGGCAGCACGCTTGGACTCCGGCTGCTCGGCAAGAACCACGCCTTCCAGTTCTTCAGCTATCTCTTCAATCTCGAAGAGTGGGCTGGACACGATCGACTCCGCAGCGACACGGGCGTAGATCGCCAGATCGTCAAGAGTCCCGTTGCCTGGCATAGCGACTATCTACAGGTTGGCAAGCGCCATGTACAGATGTTCTCGCTGAAGACGACGCCCGAGGCATCGCGCGCGTGTCTCTTTTCCGGTTTGCTCACGCTCGACTGCGATAGCGTGCTGTGCTCGACGTGGCGCGTGAGGTCTAAATCCGCCGCCCGCGGCGAGATTGACGCTCAGGAAAAGTTCATCTCGTTCTTCAAAGTCGGCGTGCTAACCCGCGTGATGAGCGGACGCGACACCGCATCGCTTGAAACGGGAGCCGGAGCCAAGGCCGCGAACAACAGCGTCGATGACCTCAGCGATGTCATCCGCTCGCTCGACAAGAAAGCCCAGGGGGAATATTCGCTTCGCCTGCTATTGGCCGCTCGCGACTCACATCAACTTCGCGACACCATCCCCGCAGTGCATCGGGTCTTCGTCGATGCACGCGCTCAGGTGATGGAAGAGACATTGGGGAACCTGTCAGCCTTCTATGCCATGTTCCCCGGCAATCACAAGTTCAATGTCTTCCCGATGTGGCTAGCCGAGGATCATCACGCTCGGCTCTCCTCTGTGTTCGCGCCGCACATCGGACATCCTCGCTCTGAAGATTTGGACGCCGAGTACCTGAATATCTTCGAGACCCGGACACGGACGCCGTTCTTTCAGGACGTGTATGTGGACGGCGTGAGGGTCATGCTCATCCTCGGTCCTACGGGGACCGGGAAGTCCGTACATGGGAACATGGCCGTCGCGTTGGAGCAAAAATACGGCGGTTTTACCTATATTTTCGATATCGGCGACAGCTACGAGAGCGTCGTCGAATTATACGGCGGACGGGTTGACCGGGTAGGCAAAGACGGCCTGCGCGTCAACCCGTTTGCCCTGGAGCCGACCGAGAGCAACATCAAGTTCCTGTACTCGTTCATCAAGCTCCTGCTCACCAACGGCGGCGCGGAGCTGGAGCCGGAAGACGATGACGTGATCCACAAGGCCGTGCAGGACATGTATCTGCTCGACCCGGAGAACCGCCGTCTCTCCAATCTCTTCCTTCCCAAGAAGCTTGACCGCTACCTCTCAAAGTGGGTTGGTAAGGGCATCTACAACGCCGTTTTCGACAATATCGAGGACAGCCTTTCGCTCTCGCGCCTGCAATGCTTCGACTTCCAGGGCGTGAACAACGAGCAGTATGCCGACCTCATAGAGCCTCTCATGGTTTGGCTGCTGCGGCGTATCAACGATGTGCTCTACAACCCCGCGAACCTTGGCGTTCCGAAGCACATCCTCATCGAAGAGATCTTCTCTTCGATGAAGAATAAGCAGCTTCTTGACGGTGCGCTCGCTTCCATCAAGACCGTGCGCAAAAACCTTGGTGGCGTGACCCTGATCGGTCAATCCGCCGATGACCTTGGAACCAACGCCGACAGCATCGTTAACTCTTGCACTTCGTTTCTCTTCCTGAAGGATGCGACCTTCAACCGGAAGCGGTATGCCGAGCTGTTCAAGATGAACGAGCAGCAGATCGCGTTGTTCGAGAGTTTGCAGGAGCGGGAAGGTCTGTACATGCGCCGCGATGGCCTGACGAAAGTCGTCACGCTAAACCTAGATAGCCGTAGCTACGCCACGTTCTCTACCAAACCCAAGGACCGGGTACGCCGGTCGAAACTCATCGAAAAGTACGGTCTCACCGAGGGCATCGCACGCTTCGCCCAGGGAGAGACCGTGTAACCGAGTCACCACAGAAAGGGCCAGTGCGATGAAACCTCTCATCCCCATCGTCGTTACCGCCGGTCTAGCACTGGCATCCTCCTCCATCAACTGCTATGCCGCTACTGAACCTCACCGTCTCCAGCCGAACGCCCCACGCAGCGTCACGGTGTCCGAGGCGGACACGCCGCCTGTGATTCGAGCTGGGCTCCTGCAATCAACGTTGATCGTGCTTCCTGCGGAAGAGAAGGTAGCCAGCGTCTTTGCTGGGGATACGGTGGACTGGGCCTTCGATGGCGGCCATGTCGCCAGCCGGTTCATCAGCATCAAGCCGAAGACTGCGAATGGATCAACCGACATTCACATCGTCTCGGACCACGGCAATGAGTACACCCTACAGTTGCATGAGGTTTCGAGCGACGAAGATCCTCACTTCGATTCCAAAGTTTTCCTCAATCCTGGCGACAAAGCGGCCAAGGACCGGCTGGTAGACCTTCCGGTCTTCGTTCCAGCCGCCGAACTGGACAAGGCAAAGCAGGAAGCGACTGTTGCTAAGGCAGCGCAGGCGGCGGAGCTAAAGGCCGAAGCTGCGAAGGCGGAACAGTACCGCAGCCAATATCCCGGCAGCCTGCATTTTGATTACACCTGGGACAAGTCCAAGGGCAAATCTTTGGGCCTCGAAGAGATATGGCGCGACGACAAGTTCACTTCCCTGCGCGGGCACTTCCAGGAGACACCGGCCCTTTATGAGGTAAAGGACAAGAAAGGGTCGCTCATCAACTTCGATTTCAGCAACGGTCTCTATACCGTACCGAAGCAACTTGACGACGGCTATCTCTCCATCGGCAAGCAGAAGGTTGAGTTCCACCGCGTGGGAGGCGCGAACTAACCATGACCGAGCCAAATCAGATCCCGCCCGCCACTGTCCCCGAACAGCCAGAGGCAAAGCCTCCCCTGAAGAAGAGTATGCCGGTAATCATCGCCCTGGTCGCCATCGTTGCACTGATTGGCATCGCTAACGTATCGAGCCTTCTCAGTGGGAATAAGAAAAGTGCCCCGATCAGTGGTATGCCCATGCGTCCGGCGGCTCCGAATGCCCAGCAAGTGAACAGCTTTGAGACGCAGCAGCAGATGCAGGCTCGCCGCGATGCCGACGAGCAGCAGCACCAAAAGGAGATCGCCGCCGCGTTGCAGCAGCTTCAGGAAGAGCAGAACGTGCCTGGTCCTGAGTCCAACGTCGCGCCGCCTATGACGGCGGCCCAACGAGACTCTATCTATGGAAGCAGTTCCAACGCGCCGCAGCATACCTCCAATGTCTCCGAGGCTCAGGCTGAGGCCAAGCAGAAGGCTCTTGCCAAGGAGAAACAGCGGCAGGACGCAATCAACAGCGATACCGTCGCCATCGACTTTGCCCATGCGGGTGGCAGCTCAGCAGCAACGCCCGCGCCAACGGCTGTGCTGGGCGAACATGAGGAAGCCCGAACCAGAACTACGGAAGTTGTGGGTGGAGCATCTCCCAACTCCGCAGGTCCACAAGCAACCTCACCGCAGCCGACGAAGCCGGACAGCAAAGCGGACGCGATGGCCCCTTACAGCTTCGACAGCTATCAAGGGCAGCTCTACCGCGTCTTCGAGGAGACGGTACTTGAAGGTAACGTAACGAATCATATCGACGGCGGCCTCAGCGGTCCGATCCTCGTCATGCTGACCACGGACTACTACTCCCATGACCACCAGCAGCTCCTCATGCCGCAAGGTACGCGGCTGATCGGCACCGTGCAGAGCGTGGGCAATGCGCAGCAGCGCCAGATGTTCGTGACCTTCCATCGCGCTGTATGCCCGGATGGTTTCTCGCTTGATTTTGACAAGTACATCGGCCTCGACCCGCTCGGTACGACTGGGCTCGCAACCAAGGTCGATCACGGCTACCTGCTCGCCTTCGGCGCAGCCGCCGCGATCGGTGGTCTGGGTGGTCTCGCCCAGATTGGCAACAACGGCAGCGTCTTTACGCCTTCGACCGAAATACGGAGCGGCATCTCGGAGCAGTCCGCTCAGGAGGGCGAGCAGGTGTTGAATCACTTTCTGAATCGCCTCCCGGTCATCACGCTTAAGGAAGGCTCCCGTGCCCGCGTGTATATCGGCCGGGACATCCTCATCCCGTCCTACGCAGAGCATCGCGTCGATCCCACCCTTTGATGAAAGGAGGCTTTATGCAGATACACATCGCCAGGCACGGCAGGTACATCGCTCTATCCGCTCTTGTCGCGTCCACCGTTGCCCTTAACGCGGCCACGGGAGGGTTCAAAACGCTTGCTCGTCTTGGCAATGCCGCGCTTGAGTCCTACACGCAAGTCGTTAGCGACTGGGGACAGCACATCAAGGATAAGTTGGACCCTACTCGTCCCCGTTGCTTTTGACCGCTCTAACGAACATCAACCACTTCCCAAGGAGATCACTATGAAGATCAACCTAACCAGCCGCCGTAAATGGCTACTCGGAACAGGAGCCGCCCTGCTCCTGACCGCCACGCCTAGTTTCGCTCTCTTCGGCATCGGCGATATCGTTTTCGATCCGACGAGCTACGCCAGTCTCGTCTCTCAGTTCACGACGCTGGAGACGCAGTACAAGATGCTCAAGAACAACGTCACCCACTTTTCGGTCAAGCAGCAGTGGCAGACGACGCTTCATGCTCTTGAAAACGTGAATGTCGCCAATATGTTCGGAGAGACAGCGGGCTTCAGCATCGCGCTCAACAGCAATTCACCGTCTGCATCGAACACGGCCTGGAAAGCGGCCACGATGCCTATGAGCACTAACGCAACTTCCTACATGCAAGGGCAGACGCTCGGCAATGCTCGGATGTCGCAGCTCGCCATGATCGAAACGTCCGACTCCATCTCTCCGGACTGCCTGACTGCAGTAGGACAGTATCGCTCGGGACGCACGCAAAACGTCACCGCTAACAGCTCCCTGAACTCGTTCCAGTTCGACAGCACGGACGCCACCAATACTGAAGTCCAGCAACTCAACCTCTTGAACGCCGCTGAAGCGCAAAGAATGGCGGAGATGCAGTCGCAGGGCAGCCTGCAGGTCTGCGTCGCGGGGCAGATGACGGTGGCGAACATAGAGCGGCGTAACGCGGCGGTCGAAGACATGAACACTGCCGCTTTCGTTGAGCAACAGCGGGCCGCGAATAACGTGAGCGCCACGAATGAAAGCAACACTTGGCAGACGTACCTTCCCTAGACGGAGTAGCCATGCTCAACCTGCTCAATACCAAACTATTCATTGCCATCCTTGCGGTGCTGGCTACGATCGCCAGCACCGAAGTTTACCGGGCTCATGAGGCGCATCGCGCGGCGGAAGCCGCTGCACAGAGTGCGGCCATCCTCCAACAGCAACAACATGACGCTGAAGAGCAGAAGAAGCGCGATGAGGCGTTCAGACAGAAGGTAGAAGAGGATCGCAAGCGGCATAGCTCCGCTGCCGCCAACGAAGGTAAGACCTGGAAGACATACATCCCCTAGCCCCAGTGCAGAGAGAGAGCCGCTATGGTTGCCACCATCGTATTAGCACAAGCCCTTCCGTCCGCCGGTTCCGGCGTCGATTGGCTGTATCAGTTCACAAATAACCTGACCAATTTGACGACCCAGAACGGTGGCGCCTTGACCCAACTGGGGCTCACGGAGCTGAGTTGCATCGCCCTCTTCACGCTCATAAGCATGGTTGTGAACTGGAACACGACGAGCATGACTCTACGGTTCCACGCCCAGCCTGTCCACGCTGGAGACTTTGTAAACTTCCTGCTCAGACTCATCATTTGTTGCTTACTGGAGAACTATTGGGTCAACCCATTCCCAGGAGCCAGCTTTGGCATCAACCATTTCTTCTCGTATATCGCGCAGGCCATGGTCGCCGCCTTTGATCAACACTCTTTGGACCAGTTCCTGCAACTGCTGAAGACTGCCGGCGACAATACCGCGATGCCATCCCTTACCGCCCCTGTTCAGATCCTTTGCTACGTGGTGGTTCAACTCATGCTCGGGTTGGCTTCGGCAATTCTCTTCGTCATCAATTGCAGTGCCTTCATCCTCTATGGTGTAACGGCGCTCTTCGGTCCGATCTTCGTGCCGCTCCTGATGACCCAGACATTCCGCGCGAAGTTCTTTCAGTTCCTTGACGTGCTCATCAGCTTCGCCATGATTCGCGCAGTGGCCGCCGCATTCATCTTCGTGTGGGCAGGGTTCATGAACGGGTTCCTTCAGCAGACCTTCAACGGCAACTATTCGATGGATATGTGTATCGCCAATCTGATCCCTTGCTTAATGGTCTTTATCGCTTTCATCATTAATATGCTGTTCATTCCGAGCATGACCCAGGCCATCTTCGGGGGCGCGGCGGGCATGGCGGGAAGCATGGGCGGATTCGTCGGTAAGGTGGTCTCTTACGCTGCTATAGCAGGAGGTGCGTAGTCATGTGGGAAATCCTAGGCCATCCTATCGGTGGCGCAATCGGAACAACTCGAATGGCGCGATGGCTTCTGAAGCCTCTGTTGAAGCTATTCGCTATTGGTGTCTTGATCGCAGGACTGATCTACACCTACGTGATGCTCAAAGTAGTTGACGAAAGGAGTCAGACCCCTCATGTCCACTCACGTAACACCCATTGAGCAGTCTTTGACACCGGAGCAATCGCTCCTTGCCGATCATGTTGGAAATGAGGTGTATGCCTCCCACTACGCAGAACGGAAGGCATACCGCCTCGCCATCGGTTGTGGAACTGTTTTGCTTTGCGGATCGATGTGGTTGAACTTCTCCTCGGCGCATCGTCCGATTGCGAATCGCTACATCCGCATCGACGAGATGGGCCGCGCTCAGGCGATTCAATACACCGATCTCAACTACAGCCCTCGCGAGGGCGAGGTGCGGACATATCTCAACGACTGGGCGAACTATCGGTACACCGTTAGCCGTGACACCATCGCTAAGAAGTATCCGCTCAACTACTACTTCCTTTCGTCGGCTCTCGCGTCTCGTCTGATGGCCGAAGACAATCAGAATCACCTTGTCTCCCAAGTGGTCGCCGGACAGGTTGAGTCGAACGACGTGCAAGTGCGGAACGTCACCATCACCTCCATGTCTGAGGAGATGGTTCAGGGCTCACTCATTGCTCGTGGAACGGCGCTTGTCACCATCGACAAGCTCTTCTCTCCTCAGAACTCGCGTGAGCCCCGCACAGAACATTGGGCGCTCAGCATCACTTACTATCTGAATCCCAAGCAGGTGAGCGATCAGGCGCGCATCTTCCCGCAGTTCGAGACCATCAATCCGCTCGGTATGACCGTCACGGAGTTCCACGAAAACCGTGTGTCGGTCGATCCCATTGTCTCTCGCGCAGGCGGCCAGCTTCGCAGCCGATGCCGGAGGGTGCGCGATGAGTTACGAGCTGATTCTTCCATTCTTTCCCGAGGAGCTTCGTGAGCTTCTGCTAGACCCGTCCATCTCCGACCTGATGATCAATGGGACTACGGGTGTCTACACAGATCGTGGAGGGGTTGTCCAGCCTATCCCGCTGGCAACCCCGTACACGAACGACCGGCTTCAGGCGGCTATCGAGCGCGTCGCCCGTATCCTCGGCCAGGACTTGACGACACAAAATCCGATTCTGAATACACGCTTGCCGGACGGCTCGCGTGTGGCAGTTGTAGGCGCTCCATCCTCCATCAATGGGCCGACGCTCACTATCCGGAAATTCAACCGCTGGTACACCTCGGATGAGTTGATCGAATCCGGCAGTCTCCCACGCGACGTTCGCGACAAAATCGTCGGGTACATCGGCGATAAGAAGAACGGCATCATCAGTGGCGGAACGGGTTCGGGGAAGACGACCTTAATGAAATCGCTCCTCGATCACATTCCGGCCAACGAACGGCTGCTCATCATCGAGCAGCCTGCCGAGTTGAAAGTGTCGCATCCGAACGCAGTCCGCTGGGAGGCCGTGGAGGAGATACCCGGACAGGTTGCCATCACGCCTAGCGAGCTTCTGGCCGCTGCTCTTCGGCACCGTCCAGATCGCATCATTATGGGCGAGATCCGCAATGAATGCGGCTACGACCTGCTGCAGGCGATGAACACGGGGCATGGCGGAACACTCTCCACCATCCACGCAAAGTCAGCGTTGGGCGCCCTGAATCGTCTCTCCAATCTCGCCCTGAGTGCGCGCCCGAATCTGAATCATGCGTTCATGCGAGCAGAGACCGCCCAGGCGATTGACTTCGTCCTGTACTGCGAACGCGATCATACGGGAGGACGCCGAGTTCGCGAGCTGATTACCGTGGCTGGTTACAGTCACGCGGACCAATGCTTCCAGACGGAGGACATCTATCGTGCTTCCGCCGCCTGACGCCCAGGCATCCAGCTAAAGAACCAAACCCAAATCGAGGTCACTCCGATGTACCTTCATGCTGCCAAATCGGCTGCACAGCCCAACTCGTCTCTGAAAGCGCCCAGCGTGGCATCCGTGAGTTGCCGGACACGCAACGTGGTGTGCCGAGAGCCGTCCTTTTTCGGAGTCTTCGCAGCTCGTACGACGGCTGCGGTTGGAGTGAACTTCCAGCGCCGTGATCGAGAGGATGACTTCGGTGCATCGGGGAGCCTTCCGCTTCGTATCCCGTCCTCTGCTCGGGTTCACGCTTCGGGCCTGTCCTGCGCCCTGCGGCAGGCTCGCTCTTCTGCTTTGGCTACGCCACCCTATGGGTTACGGTTTCCACCTTCGGCGGACCCTCCGTAAATGCAGAGCTTCGGCCTTGGGAGCAGGGGCCTCTCGCTGGCTTCGCCAAGTGTGACCCGAGCAGGATACGGGAAATTCAACGAAACGGAGATCACCACCATGTACTCAAACAAAGTCATCCTCATCGGATTCATCGGCGCAGACGGGGAAGTTCGCAGCAACAACGACCGCAGCCTCACGACTCTCTCACTGGCAACCAAGTCTTCCTACAAAAAGGATGGCAAGTACATCGAGCACACCGAATGGCACCGTTGCGTCGTCTTCGGCAAGCTCGGTGAGTTCGCCGCCACGCTGAAGAAGGGCGCTCATATCCAGGTCGAGGGCGAGTTGCGCAGCCGCAAGTACGACAGCACGAAGACCAACACCGAAGTGACCCTCTGGGAGATTCGGGTCAACTCGATTCTCAAGCTGGATCGCGCTCAGAAAGCCACGGCGGAAGACAACGAAGAAGTCACCGAGGAAGACGCTGCATAGGCAGCTTCCGTGACTGGAGAGGCCCGGCAACCACCGAGCTTCTTCGCCTGCTAAGGCCGCATGAATCGCGCTTGCAATGCCAAAGGATCGGAGGTAGTTCGATGAACGAAACTGCAAAAGACTTTATCTCCCGTTGCTTCGTTCCGGGAGACACCCTCGCTCTCCTGCTTCGCAATGAGCGCGAGGTGAAGACCCAGCAGCGCATCGTGCTCGCAGAACGTGCGCTCACACCTCGTTACCTCGGCTGGCTCGCGCATGAAAACCACAACGGCGCGAACATCTACGTGGCCGCCAATCCGTTGCTCTCCGGCAGCCGCAAACGCACGAAGGAGTGCATCGCTTCCGTCCGCCATCTCTATATCGACATCGACGTGAACGGCGAAACCCGTCTCGCTGCGCTGCGGGCTTCGGATCTTGTACCGGAACCGAACGTCATCGTCTCCACGTCGGCAGGCAAATAGCAGGTTCTTTGGCGGGTCGAGGACTTCGACTTCTACATGCAGGAGATGACGCTCAAGCTGCTCGCCATGGCATTCCATGCCGACATCACTTGCACTGACTGCAATCGGGTTCTGCGTATACCCGGCTTTCTGAATCGCAAGTACGATCCGGCCCAGCTCGTCACCGTGGAATACCTCTCGGATGCGACCTACCAGCCCGACGATTTCCGGTTGTATGTGCTGCGTGAAGCCTGCATGATTCCGCCGGTGCGAGATGGACACTACTGCCCCGACATGCATACCAACTCCGAGCATGACTGGGCGTGGGTCTCGCGTGAGCTTGTCCACGGCAAAGACGCTGTGCAACTCACCTTGGAGCTTGCTTCGCGCCGCTCCGATAAACCCAACCCAAGCTACTACGCCCAGCGCACCGTAGACATGGCCTCCGCGCGCCTCTGGTTGCGCGAAGGCACTTCCATCGCAGACGTAATCGCCATGCTTGAAGCCCGTAGACAGAGTGAGATTCCCGTTGGAACTTGCTCCGCTCGTGCGAGAGAAATTGCAGCGACTGCACAACGGTCAATCGCACGCGACAGAGTTGCTTGAATTCATCACCCAAAGGAGAACCAAATGCCCCTACTCGAAGTCGTTCAAACCCGCCAAGTCAGCGCTTCTATCCGCCTCACCGATTCGACCGCTGCGCAGGTCGATCAGTACGCCGCTTTCATCCGCGCTTCTGCCGACGATGTCGTCGAACAGGCGCTTGCCTATGTCTTCTCGAAAGATCGTGACTTCCAGGACTTTTTGAAGACGCCGCAAGCCAAGCAGGCTTCAGCGACGCTTCGTATCCGCAGAGCGCCAGCGACAGACGCGGCAGAACCGGCCGCAAAGAAGCCGATCCCCGCTGCATCATCGCCAGCACAAACACCAGCAACCGTGGCGGGATCGAAGGCATGATCCCGCTCCTGCATCAGTGGCAGAGCCACTACGGTGCTGCGCACCGGAAGAATGTTGACACTTGATCCCTTCCAGGGTGGTGTTTGGACGGCAAAAGTTCCCGCCTGCGAACCAACTGTGAATGCGGTGGTTGCAGGCGACTGGTTCCCAGCTAGGAACTGTTGGTTCCTAGCTGGGAACCAACAGATTTCCAAGCCAGGAGTATCGAATGCAAACCCAATCCAGCATCATCGCGCAACGCATGGGACGTGGCAGGATTCGTGACAGCCGCTCACGCAGCCTCGGCACAAAGCTCACGGTTCAGGAAGAAAAGGAACTTGCCCGTGCGGCCGCAGCGGATGGTAAATCCGCCAGCGAATGGGCGCGAGATGTTTTGTTGCGTGAGGCGCGTAGCTCTAAAGACGACGCCGTGTTAACGGAGTTGGTCGCCACGCGGATGCTGCTGGTGAACCTCATCAAGCCTCTCATCCTTGGCGAAAAGGTATCGCCGACGTGGATCACCGAGGCGATGACGATGGTGCGAAAAGAGAAGCACAAAGCGGCTCAGGACGTGATGCAGCAGTACACGCAGGATGCGAAGGAGAAATAACAATGGCAAATCAATGGGGTAGAAAAGAGACGATCATCTGGCCGCCTCACGCGCCGGTCATGAGTTACACGGCTATCGCGGCGGCGCTCATTTTCACCTGTCTGTTCGTGTGGCAGCGGCTTCACTACTCGCTGCCACCGCTGCAGCAGGCATACATCTCCGAGTACGTCCGCTCGGAGGTCGGAGCTTCCGTTCACATGCACGGCACCTACCGGCTGGTGTATCTCGGTGGCCGGAAAGCTAAACCTCGGCTGGCGTTTCCGGGGGACTTCGTTCCAGGGAAGATGACGCTTCCAGATGGTAAGGCCGTAACCTTCGCCCTGTGCGAGCTGGCACAGGCTCAGGGGTACGGCTTTCCGTTTCGCGGCCCGGCTCAGAAGCTCGCCGACGCCTCCGTGTACAGCTGGCTTCAGGGCGCGATCTTCGGCGGAAAAGGCATCCTGTCCGCCTTCACGGTCAGCTTCGTCGAGGGCGGTGTCTGCCTGGCGTTGATGCTCTGGCTTGCCATCCCAAAGGACATCCAGCGTTTCAGGAGCATGAAATATGGCCGCGTTCTGCGTGGCCCCCAGATGCTTGACCCGAACGAGTTCAACCGGACGCAGAAGGGTGACGGCATCGGCTTCAAGACAACGGAATCAGGCTGCATGATGAGGATTCCGCTGCGCAAAGAAGCGCAGCATCTTCAGCTCATGGGCGACACGGGTGTTGGGAAAACGCAGCTCATCATGCAGTGCCTTCGCCAGATCAGGGGGCGGGGCGATTCGGCTATCGTTTACGATCCGGCCTGCGAGTACATCCAGCGGTTTTATGACGCCAGCCGGGGTGACATCGTTCTAAACCCGCTAGACGCACGCTGCCCTTACGGGGGACCCGCTCAGGAGATGGAATCGAATGCGGAGGCCGACGCCATCGCAGCCTCCCTCTACCAGCCGAAGACCGACAAATTGGATGAGTTCTTCCATGAAACCCCTGCTCAAATCTTCGCGCACCTGCTTAAGCTCGGGCCGACGCCACACCAACTCGCAGCGTGGATGGCGAGCGATGTGGAATTGCTGAAGCGGGTCGAAGGAACCGAGATGGCCTTCTATATAGATAGGAAGGCCGGCCCGCAACGAGCTGGCGTCCTGTCGTCTCTGGGTCTAGTTGCGAAATGCTTCCGGCTGTTGCCGCAAAAAGACGAAAAACGACCGGTCTGGAATGCACGTACATGGTCGAAGAAGCGTCAGGGATGGATATTCATCACATCGCGTCCGCTGGAGCGGGAGACTCTGCGGCCACTTCATTCTCTTTGGATTGATTTGTTGGTGATGCGTCTGCTGACGGCTCCGCAGCCGGGCCAGAAGCCCGTCTGGTTCGTCATCGACGAGCTGGCAAGTTTGCAGAAGCTGCCGCAGCTCCATACGGCCATCACGGAGAACCGGAAATCCAGAAACCCTCTGATTCTTGGCTTCCAGGGCAAAGCGCAGCTTGAGGTCATTTATGGTCATCTTGCCGAGGTCATGCTGTCCCAGCCCGCCACGACAATCTTCATGAAAACAGCGGAGCCAAAGGCCGCTGAATGGATATCGGAGGCGATCGGCAAAATCGAGATCGAACGCCTTAAGGAGACGAAGTTTGACGGAACCGATCCGGACATAACTTCACCGTCGAGCGCCAGATCGAGCCGTTGGTGATGGGCTCGGAGATCACCGGGTTGGATGACCGGCACGCCTACTTGAAGCTGGGTAACGACGTGGCGCGGTTCGCGTTCGACTACATGGACCTGCCCACCCCGACACTGGGCTTCATCCCACGTGAGACCGCCGATGGTGGGTTGCGTTTCGATCCCGACACGTTGGAGCCTCGCCGAGTTGTGGCTGCGACTATTCAGAACGATGAGACTGCCGAGGCGAATGCCGGAGCGTCGAACGATGCGCCTCTTGTGCTCGAAAAGAACCCGATTCCGTGTCTCAGCAAAGACGCGACGGAATCGGCTCGCGCCGGCGAAGTGATCCAGTCCGCGCCTAGTGAGGACATGGAGGAGGAAGAATCCCTGCACGGTCCTGAATACGTTCGGGAGCCCTAGCCATGATGTCGATGCCCAAAGCACTCGCCGCCGGACAGGCGCAGACATATCACCAGCTCGATTACACCGCTCCCTCGCAGAGCTATTACAAACAAGGTGATGTGGTAAAGGGAGAGTGGCAAGGGCGGCTTGCCTCGTCCTTCGGACTCTCCGGCGAGGTTACGGCCCAGGAGTTTTCCCGGCTGGCCGAGGGTCAGCATCCGCAGACCGAAGCCCAGATGGTCCGGCACCGCGAAGCTGTGGAGTACAAGAACGCGGATGGCAAAACAGTAAAAGCCGTCGAGCACCGTGCCGCGTGGGATGCCACGTTCTCCGCGCCGAAATCTGTTTCGCTGACCGCGCTGGTCGGCGGCGATGACCGCGTTCGCGAGGCGCACGGCGCCGCCGTAACAGTTGCACTGACGGAGCTGGAAGAGTATACCCAGGCACGCATCGGCGGAAACCACCCTGCTGAGACAACGGGCAAGTTCATCGCCGCAAAGTTCGAGCATGACACCGCCCGTCCGGTCGACGGCTACGCCGCGCCGCAGCTTCACACACACGCGGTCATCTTCAATGTCACCGAGCGCAAAGATGGTTCCACGCGGGCGTTGCAGGATCGGTCGCTCTTTCAAAGCAAGCAGTTTGCGACCGCCGTATACCAGTCCGAGTTGTTCTACCGGTTGCGCGGGCTCGGCTATGAGATTGAGACGGGAAAAAGCGGAGCGCCGGAGATCAAGGGATACACGCAGGAATACCTTGACGTCTCCAGTCTGCGCTCGCAGCAGATCAAAGACGAGATGGCGAAGAAAGGCGCCAGCGGCCCCCGAGCGGCGCAGATTGCCGCCCATTCCACGCGCGATAAGAAGCAAAACCTTACCCGCGAAGCGGTTCTGGAGGCGCATCGCAGGGTGGCTACTGAGTACGGCCATCAGCCGCAGGCCGTAGTTGCCGAGGCTCGCCAGCGGGCCAGAACACAGCAGCACAAGCCAGACAGAACGATCCACGCGAAAGAGGCCATCACGTATGCACGGGACAATCTCTTCGAGCGTGAGGCCGTTGCTGAGGAACGGCTGATTTTCCGCGGTGCCTTGCGGCGCGGCATGGGGGAGACGACGTATGCCGAGATCCGTGCGGACTTTGAAGCGCGTCGTGAGCGTGGGGAGTTTCGTTCCGTGGAAGCGGCGAAGTATGCCTCTGGGCGGATCTTTACGACCCCGGAAACGATTGCTGCTGAGCGCGCCAACATCGCTCATGTTGTTGCCGGGAAGAACGCAGTTGCTCCGATCATGGGTGCGGAGCGGGCGCAGGAACAAGCCCGCTCGCGTGACTTCTTCAATGACTCGCAGCGCCGTGTGATCGAGGAAGTGCTCAACTCCACTGCCCGTATTCACGGCTTGCAGGGACGGGCAGGAAGTGGGAAAACGACAGTCCTGGCGTCTATCCGTGAAGGCGCGGAAAAGACCGGTTACACGGTCGAGGGATTTGCGCCCACGTCCCGTGCTGCTGCCCAGCTCCGCGAGGCCGGAATCGATGCGACAACCTTACAGGGCTTCCTCGCTCGCGGTGCAAATCATCCGAGCGCCAATCCCGAAATGCGCCATCTTTATATGCTGGACGAATCGAGCCTCGCCAGCACCCGGCAGATGCGTTCGTTCCTGAACAAGCTGAACCCGAGTGACCGTGTGCTGGTCATCGGAGACACCAGCCAGCATCAGGGTGTAGATGCGGGAAAACCCTTCGAGCAGATGCGAGACGCCGGAATGCGAACGTCCCAGCTTGACCGCATCATGCGCCAGAAAGATCCTGAATTGTTGAAAGCAGTAGAGCAGCTTGCAAACAACAATACCCAGCAGGGAATCGACATGCTCGCCAGCCAGGGACGCATCCGCGAGATCTCCGACAGGCGAGAGCGCATCGCAGCCATCGCGAAGGATTATGCTGCGACGCCGGAGAACACGATTATCGTCTCTCCCGACAACCGCAGCCGCCAGCAGATCAATGAATCCGTCCGCACCGAGTTGCTCCAGAGGGGCGTGCTGGCTGAGGACGGCAAGCAGCTTCGCACCCTCTCGCACCGCTCCGACATGACTGGGGCAGACCGCACTTGGGCTGCCCGATATAACGTCGGAGACGTACTTCAGTACACCTGCGGCAGCAAGGCCGAGGGTATCGAGCGGGACAGCTTCGCCACCGTCCGTGCAGTCGATGCCCGCGCCAACACGCTCACGGTAGAGTTGGCGAATGAATCGTCAGTTACCTATGATCCACGCCGATTGCGTGGTGTGAACGTCTTCCGCGAGCTTGAACGTGAGTTCGCCACTGGCGACCGGATTCAAGTGACTTCGACGAATAAAGAGCTGGGTGTCGCCAACCGCGACCTCGGCACCATTACGGAGATGAAGGACGGACAGATCCGTATGCGGATGGACGGCAAGAAAAAGCGCACCATTACGTTCGATCCATCGGCTTTCCGGCAGTTCGATCACGGCTACGCCGTAACTTCGCATAGCTCCCAGGGGCTTACTGCGGGACGTGTTCTCGCTCACTTCGATACCGATGGCTCATACAGCCTCATCAATACACGGCTCGCCTACGTTGCCATCTCCCGTGCGTCGGATGACGTACGTGTGTACACCAACAACGCCGAAACTCTCGGAACGCGGCTGGCAACTGACATCTCGAAAACTGCTGCCTTGGATTTTCGGCATCCGACATCTATAAACGAATTGCAGCAGGCTGTCGCAGCTTTCCGTGCGAACGACCCTGCGACCGCCACAACGAAGTTACAAGAGCAGGGACGCATCCACGAATACGCCAGCCCGGAACATCGCCTAGCCGCCGTCGCCCTTGCGTATACGGCACAGGCGGATCGCGCCGTTGTGATCGCGCCTGATGCTGTCGAGCGCCAGCAACTCGCTCAACTTATTCGCGACGAACTGCAGCAACAGGGGCGGCTCGCTACTGGAAGCCGCTCCCTCCCAATCCTTGTCGAGAGGCACTTGGGCAATCGACGCCTTGCCGCCAACTACGCGCCGGGTGATGAGATTTACTATAAAGCTGGCAGCCCTGCCGAGCATGGTATTGCGGACAACAGCATAGCCACCGTCCTCTCCGTTGATGCTCACACCAACGCCCTCACGGTTGCCACACGCGATGGAAACGAAGTCTCCTACAATCCAGCACTCATGAAAAAACAGACAGGAGAGAGCACGGTCTATCGCGAGGAACACCGCGATCTCGCTGTGGGTGAGCGCATCATCTTTACTGAGTCTGACCGCGAAGCTCACACGCGGTCCGGCGACTTCGGAACTGTCGCACGGATCGCGGACGACAACGCTCTCTCCGTGCACCTCGATAAAGGGAAGTCCGTTGAGTTGACGCCAGGGCAGGCTCGGAATATCGAGTACGGCTATGCCGTGGAAACGCCGCCTCGCGTCGCTGTGGATCGTGTTCTGATTACCGGCGACGCTTTGCAGATCGCGGAGCAGAAGGAAGCTTTTGCACGCCTCTCTCCGCAACTCCGCGATCTTGCCATCTATACGTCAGATAGCCGGGAGTTTGGCTTGAAGAAGGCGGTTCCGGGTGTTGAAATCGCACCGTCGGTCAGGGAATCTTCATTGACTTTGGAAAATCTGCCAACAGTCTCCACGCCCGACGCTGAGGTGCTAGAACTCGGTATCGGACTTTAGTACAAGCGGTTGCGGGAACGTCCCGAAGAGCGCATTCTTAATCACTGCATCACCAGATCGAGGGGTAGTAGGTCGATTTGAGCCCAAAGTTCCAAGTGTCCACAAGCTTGGGCCTCTGGGTTATGAACCCAAGGGCGGTCGGCTCTGGGCGGATGAGCCCGTGTTTCAGGAGGTGGTCGACACGATCACTGCAGTCCCGGACCAATGTAAAACAGGAAAACCACGAGGACCGTTGCCGCGACGACACCCCAGCCACAAGAAGCAGCGCAGCCTAGCCGCATTTGGGATATCAGATGCAGCGTCCGGATCAGCAACAGCGTTAGCGGTCCGGACGATAAACGAGGGGAGCTTCCAAGAAGCTCCCCTCATTAGTGCACAAGTTTATTTCGGGGTTTCTCGACACTCAGGCGAGCTTCTTGAGAAGGAGCTCTGCAGCAGCAGCGGAAGACTTAGGATTCTGACCGGTGATCAGAAGGCCGTCCACAACCACGTGCTCAGCCATGTCCGCACCTTTCGAGTAGACACCGCCTAGCGTCCTCAGTTCGTCTTCGACCAGGAACGGGACCACGTCGGTAAGCTCCATGGATTCTTCCTCGGTGTTCGCGAAGCCGGTGACTTTCTTCCCGGAGACAAGTGGCGCTCCGGTTGGCGTTTTCACATGACGGAGAGCGCCTGGCGCGTGGCATACAAGCGCGATCGGCTTACCCGCTGCAAGAAAAGACTCAATCAGCGCTTTCGAGCTCTTGTCTTCCGCGAGATCCCACATCGGCCCGTGACCACCCGGGTAGAAGACAGTGTCAAAATCCGACTGCGAAACGCTATCGAGCCGTACGGTTGCTGCAAACTGCGCTTTGGCCGCCGTATCAGCCTCGAAGCGGCGAGTAAACTTTGTCTGAAAGCTGGGTTCGTCGCTCTTCGGGTCTACCGGAGGCTGGCCGCCCTTGGGAGACGCGAGAACGATGTCTGCGCCTGCATCCTTGAATGTGTAATAGGGAGAGGCGAATTCTTCCAACCAAAGGCCGGTTTTCTTGCCCGTGTTCCCTAACTGGTCGTGCGAGGTGAGTACCATCAGAATCTTCATTTGTTGTTCCCCTTCAAGATTCAGGTTAGGTCCCAAGCGGGCCGTTGTGAATGCCCAAGGCTGCCGAAAACATGCCTAATCCTGTCATGTAAACTTGGATATATATATGACGAGCCGTGCAGATCAAGATACGTCGCACCTGCCGGAGTTAACAGCACTCGTACACCAATACACCGATGCCACACGAGAGAGCAGCCCTTATGCGACTGCCATTGACGGAGTGTCGATTCTACGCTCAGACCCGCTAAAGCAGCCATCCCAATGCATGATCAAGCCGGCTTTGTGCATCACCCTCCAGGGGAAAAAAGCCGCCACCTTCGGCTCTAAGCTTTACGAGTACCGTGCAGGACATGGGCTCGTTGTGACCATCGAGATGCCCGAACGTGGCACCGTTTGCGCCGCAAGCAAGGCTAAGCCCTACCTCGGGCTTGTGCTTGGACTGGATTTGCAGGTCTTGCAAGAGTTCGTAGAAGAAAGGTCGGCTGAAGCGAGGACGGAGGCGAAGGTTAAAGGCGCGGGACCCTTCACTCTAAAACTGAACGATCAGCTGATCGACTGCGCTCTACGCATGGTTCGGCTATTAGCCACGCCAGAGGCGATCCCCACACTTTATCCCGGCATCATGCGTGAGATCTGTTACTGGCTCCTGAGAGGCCCCGGCGGTGATCAGCTTCAACGCATCATGATCATGGCAAATGGCCAGGACCGCAAGGTCATGCAGGCTATTCAACATCTTCGCGATCGCTTTCGCGAGCCTGTCCATATCGAAGATCTGGCCCATGCCGCTTATATGAGTCCCACGACCTTTCATCGACCAGTTCAAAATGATCACATCGATGGCACCTCTGCAATACCAAAAGCAATTGCGCCTCTTTGAAGCGCGGCGCCTGATGATCTCGGACCACGCAACGGTCGAGAGCGCTGCCTCAGAGGTCGGCTATGCGAGCGTTTCCCAATTCAGCCGGGAATATGCACGTACGTTTGGGAGTCCGCCGCGCCGTGAAGTCTCGGCCTGGAGATCCCCGTCGTCATCGGGGACGCCTACCAATTAGGAATCGAACTCGGACCATCACGGAAGCCCCAGCGTGAATGGTATGGCATGGCTGACGGCGAGATTGAACCGCAAGCCAAAAGCTTAACCATCTTTAACACCCTGTCATTTTGAAAACGGGGGCCTCGGCTCCCGTGCGGAGCTCAGCTCTCTTCACGCATGATAATCATCGATGGCCGCGATGCGGCCGTACCTGAGGATGAGAAGGTGCCTGGCCGAACCTACTCAGCACCATATCGGCTGCCTGACGAAGCTCGGAAACCACATCTTTGCCGCCGAGTAGAGCTGCCTATTCTCAGAACAATGTCCTTTATCATGCGTGAAGAGGGAAACTTGAATGAACATTTCTCAACACACCGTCGCTCAGTGGATCTGGTGGACCGCCACCGCTATCTGTCTCGTACTCGCCCTGATTCAGGCCCAACGAGCCACAACCCGAAAGGGCGATCTCCTCACCACCTACCTCACCGATGTGATGACGCTCTTTCTCGTCTTTGATGTTGCGAGCACTGCCAAGGCAATCGGCTTCGGCGCGCTTGGCGCTGCGGTGAAGGCAGGAGCCACACTCTTTCGCGCCAGTAAGGAGAAGTCATGAGCCTCACCCCGGCAATCTCCCCAGCCAGCACTTTCCTGCCCTCGATCTTCACCGCCCAGCCGCACGCGAAGAAGCGAATGCGCGACTTCTTCAGCTCCCATATCCGCAACAAGAACACCCGTCGCGCGTACCTGGAGGCGGTGAAGCAGTTCTCCGCATTCTGCGCTGTGCACGGCATCGAGGATCTGTCCCAGGTGGAGCCGGTCCACGTCGCGGCCTTCGTCGAGGACCAGCTCCGCGAGCATTCGAAGCCGACCGTGAAGCAACGGCTGTCCGCGCTGCGGATGCTGTTCGATTGGATGGTGGTCGGCCAGGTCCTCGCTGTGAACCCAGCCCATGCAGTGCGCGGACCGAAGCACACGCAGCGGAAGGGCAAGACCCCAGTCCTGAATGTGGACGAGGCTCGCGCCCTGATCGACGCGATCGACACCAGTTCCCTTCCCGGCCTGCGCGATCGCGCATTGATCGGACTGATGGTCTATACCTTCGCCCGCGTGGGAGCTGCGGTCGCGATGAAGGTGGAGGATTTCTTTGTGCAGGGGCGGCGAGGCTGGGTGCGGTTGCATGAGAAGGGCGGCAAGGAACACGAGATGCCCACACATCACGATCTGGATCGCTACCTGGAGGAGTACATCGCCGCCGCCGCGCCACCGGCATCACAGCGTATCTCAAGAACGGCGGACGGCTGGAAATCGCTCAGCAGATGGCCGCCCATGAGTCGGCACGCACGACCGGCCTCTACGACCGGCGCAGCGATGAGGTCTCGCTCGATGAGGTCGAGCGGATCGGAATCTAAAATCTCTTGACGAGGCGTTCTGATGGCACCCCGACAAGTGTTTTCTTGTTTCTCTATACCATATATGATATAAATTGAGGCTGGATGCTCTGGACGGTTGAAACATTGAATGGCGCGGTTGACGCCGAACTAGAGGCGCTGCCGGAGGATATGCAGGCGCGGTTCGTCTACATCTCGCGTCTGATCGAAGAATTCGGGCTGGAGAAGGTGCGGGAGCCGCATGTCAAACATCACCGGGCCGCTTTGGGAAATGCGGCTAAAAGGCCGGGACGGCATTTCTCGGGCAATTTACGTCACGGCGACCGGACGGCGCGTGGTTGTGGTGAGGGCTTTCATCAAGAAAACCCAGACGACTCCGCGCAACGAACTCGAACTGGCGATGAAAAGAGCAAAGGAAGTGAAGCCATGACCACAGTTAGCGAGCTGCACAAGAAATGGGCGAAGAACCCGAAATATGCCAAGGCATTCGCCGAGCTGGCTCCTGAATACGCGGTCGCACGGGCCGTGATCGAGGCGCGGGTGCTGGCCGGACTTACGCAAGAGGAGCTGGCGGTGCGCATGGACACCAGCCAGTCGGCCATAGCTCGGCTCGAAAGCGGTCGCGCCCGTCCGACCACGGAAACGCTCGGGCGGCTGGCCATCGCCACCGGCACAGAACTCACCATCAGCTTTACCCTGAAACTCACATAGGAGCCCCTTCCCTGCCCCTATCGGAAAGCCGAACAATAGGAAAAGTTGGCTATGTGGATCCACATAGCCAACTAGCGGGCTTGTTGACTAGTTTGGCTATCCTGCTATTTTGCTTACCGGATTGCCTGCAAGCATTGTTACCATTTTCTGACTATCACAATAGCTAGCTAGGTTGATAGCCACATAGCTAGCTTGCCATGGAGCAAACGATGAAGAAGCCAAAGGACATTACAGAACTTGCCAGCCGCCTATCGAGTGCAGCCTCGACGCCGCTTGTCGCTGCGCCCTCCGCGTCATTTACACCCCAAGCGGAAGAACCGGCCCCCATAGCCAGAGAAGCAGGGAAGCGCAAGGCCCCGAATCGCTCTACGGTTCCGGTGTTCTTGCGGCTCTCCCAAAATCTTTACGAACAGTATGACGAGGAAGCCGTGCGCAGAACAAAGGCCACTGGCCGGGGCGTTACGGTGCAGCAGGTGATCCTCGCCCGGTTGGAAGGGCCGAGTGCATGAGCCATAGCGTCTATTTCGGCGGCCAGAAGGGCGGCGCGACCAAGACCACGACCTCGCATCTCGTCTGCTTGGGCGCGATCCTCCACAAGCAGCCCGCGGCCTATGTCCTCACCGATCCCAACAGGCAGTTGAAGGAAGAGGGGCGCCCCTACAGTGTTCTCGATGGACGCCAGCCGGGCGAACTGGCGAAGATCATCGGCGTGATTGACGCCCACCGGAACGGTTGGTGGATTGTCGATGGCGGCGGAAACCGACCCGCGTTCGATGCTGAAATGGCCAGGCAGGTTGATCTCGTGATCCTTCCGTTTCGAGACAGCGAAGAGGATTTAGAAGCCGTCACGCAGGACCTACACGCGTACTCGAACGCATTAGCCTGGCCCTGCGCATGGCCGACCAATGAGAAGGCGAAGCAGTCCGCTAAGCATTTCATCGATGCGCTTACTCTTGCCTTCCCGCAGCGGGTGATAACGTCGCCGTTGTACTTCGTGAACTCGGCAAAGGAACTGCTAGGCGCATCACTCGACAACCCTTCCACGCCGACACGTAGCGCCGCCCGACGCGCTTTTGGCATTGTCTCCGATACCTTCGACGCTCAAGCACAGAAGATCGAGGAAGTATCAGGCCGAGCGACCGCCTAGCGAATATGACAGACAGAAGCCAATACGCTATAGCAGGGAAGTGCAGGGCGACGATTTGACCCCGCTTTCGGCGTTTCTGCCGGGCATCATGGGCGCAATGAAGTTAGCGCCAGCGCCGAAGGCGTTGACGGTGCAGGGCAAGCACCACCACACGACCGCGAAGCAGATCAACGACCTGCTAGAAGTCCGCGAAGGAAGCCCGGAAATGGGCTTTATGACGCTGTGCAGCTTGCCCCGGACCGACCCCGGCAACCGCCTTCAGTACAAGCGCGAGACTGGCCCCTTCAGACTGGTTATGATCGCGGGCGGCGACAACAAGCTGCCCTTTGGCAATCTTCCCCGGCTGCTGCTGGCATGGGTTTGCACCGAGGTAGTACAGACAAAGAACCGCGAGTTGCAGCTAGGCCATTCATTGGCGGGGTTCATGCGTCAACTCGGCATGCAATCGAACAGTGGCGGGAGCCGAGCTGACCGTACCCGGCTCCGTCACCAGATTGACCGCTTGTTCAATGCGCATGTGCAGCTGATCTACGAAGCACCGGGCCGCAAGTCCACCATCTCATCTACCGTGGCCGACCGTACAGACCTTTGGTGGGATTACAAAGCGCCGACGCAGGATACGCTTTGGCAGAGCAGCATCCGGCTGGCCTACGTCGCCGTCTCGCGTGGAGCGCACGATGCGCAGCTCTTCACCAACGACCGCGAGAAGCTGCCCGCCGTGCTGGGCCATGAGGTCTCCCGCGCGAGTGCCCATACGCCGCAGCACCAGTCCGAACAGTCCATTCAGCCGCCGCAGCAGGAGATCGCGCCCAAGCAGGAACACAGCTATGGATTGGGCCTTGGCCTCTAAGGGGTAAACCCAACATAACATTGCTGTCACCAGGGGCAATTTGGCTTTGCTGAGATTGGCGCTGAGGAGTCAAGCGGAGGGCGTGAGGATGCGGTAGAGGGTAGCGGGGTGGACGCTGAAGGTTCGGGCGACCCCGCGCACGGATTTTCCTTCCTTGAGCAGTCTCTGGGCGAGATTTTGTTGTTCCTTGTTCATTGTCTTGGGCGCCGCGTTTCTGGGCATCGGTTCTGCCGGCTCCGGTACGCTCGCGGATCAGGTCGCGCTCGAATTCGGCGATGCCGGCGAGATGGTCATGATCATCTTGCCCGCGTGAGTGGTGGTATCGGTCCAGGGTTCCGAGATGGATGGAACCGGACCGGCGAGGCTGATCGTCTCGACGATCTCGAGCAGGTTGCGAGTAGACCGCGCGAGCCGGTCGAGCTTCCAAACGGTGACGACGTCAACGTCACGGAGTTGATCGAGCATCCGGTTTAGCTCCGGTCGGTCACGGTAGGCTCACGAGACCTTTTCGCGGAAGATCCGGGTACAGCCTGCCTTCTTGAGCACGTCGAGTTGAAGAGTCAGCCGCTGACCTTTGGACGAGTGCCTTCACAGCCTGCAGGTGGGGTGCAAGGAAGGCTGCCCGGTCCTGTCCACGGTTCAGGGCTCCCGTGCCGCTGGCCGTCAGGACAGAGGGGTCCGTCACGCCAAGAAACCAGAAGACGGATCGCAGGTAAGGCTCGACGAAATTGAGCGAAGCCATCTGGGTTTGGGCGTCATAGACGTTGCCCGTCGCGATGATGATGGTGGCCTTTTTACCGACGAGCAGACCCTTTGGCTTACCGTCCTCAAAAACAAAGGTCCTTCCCAGCCGTGCGATCTGATCGATCCAAAGCTTGAGGGCAGACGGAACGCTGAAGTTGTGCATTGGTACACCGATGACATACTCGGTTGCATGTTCCAGTTCTGCCACCAGGGATTCCGAAAGAGTCAGAATCTCGGTCTGCTCCGGGCTTCGCACCTCCTCGCGTGTGTACGCAGCACCAATCCAATTCGCGTCAATGGGCGCAATCGATGTTGCGCTGAGATCGCGTTCCAGCACGGAGCTGTCAGGGTTTGACGCTTTCCAATGATTCACGAAGGCGGCAGAGAGTTCACGGGTGACAGAAGCTCCGTAGAGGGGGCTTGAATCGATATGTAAAAGCGTGGGCACAAAAACCTCCTTGGTTCGATTTACATCGAACATCCAAGAGATGGCTTTCAGATCTCTTGGATTCTTTCTTCTTCGGTTTGCATCGAACTATGGAATGACCAAGCGTGCAAAAGATGAGGATCAAGGGCCACCGGTCAAGTTGGTAGAGGTGCTACGCGCGCTCTCAGATCCGGTTCGTTTGGAGATGGTCCGGCAACTGAGCGTCGAAGGCGATAAGGCCTGCAGTTCGTTTGGCATTGAAATGCCAAAATCATCGCTATCCCATCACTTCCGCGTTCTGCGGGAATTCGGCATCATTTCTTTCGAACACCAGGGTACGGTCATCATGAACCGGCTCCGAAGCGAAGACCTCAACGAACAATTCCCAGGTCTGCTAAAGAGCGTGTTGACCGCTGCGAAAAAGTGACATAAAGGGTCGGCAAGCAATCGTGTTTCAGATCAGCCGAGGCACGGTACCGCCTACGTCACGACTCATGGGCCAGAACTCGCAAAAGCTGAACAGGCAGGAGGCTCACACCTCTTAGGAGCATCTTTGTACTGTCCCGATTTGTTCTCTTGTCCAAAGAGCGGAACAGGTTGGGCTGCAGGCCTCTTCAATGTAAAGTCGAGCTGCACTTGCTCGTGCCTTTCGGATGCTGCTCTCGCCATAGTTGGGGTAAACCCAACACTCGTGTCATTAGCCGCAAAGTAGCCGTTCAAGGCGCGGGCGTGAGGATTCGGTAGAGGGTTGCGGGGTGGACGCTGAAGGTTCTGGCGACTTCGCGCACGATTTCCCTTCCTTGAGCAGACTCTGGGCCAGCTTCCGTTGATCTTCGTTCATCTTCTTGGGCCGTCCGAATCGGACGCCGCGTTTCTGGGCGTCCGTCCTGCCCGCGCCGGTACGCTCGCGGATGAGGTCGCGCTCGAATTCGGCGATTCCGGCGAAGATGGTCATGATCATTTTGCCCGCGTGGGTCGTGGTATCGGCCCAGGGTTCCGAGATGGATTGGAAGCGGGCACCGGCGAGGCTGATCGTCTCGACAATCTCAAGCAAATTGCGGGTGGAGCGCGCCAGCCGGTCGAGTTTCGAGACGGTGACGACGTCGCCGTCACGCAGCTGGTCGAGCATCCGGTTCAGCTCCGGCCTGTCGCGATAAGCTCCCGAGACCTTTTAGCGGAAGATCCGGGTACAGCCCGCCTTCTTGAGCGCGTTGAGTTGAAGAGTCAGGCGCTGATCTTCGGTCGAGACGCGGGCGTAGCCAACTTTCATCGAATCCACTCCCTTCATCTCTCGCAAAATATATCGCACGGCGACTGCGTTGTGCGAGATACTTCTGCAACACGCGATTGGCGGATTTTAGGCGGTTTCCGGTTTGTCGCGGAACTTAGGAGTTCTGCGATACCGTGAAGCCGACTCAACACCAGGACGACTGATCGAACGCTGGACGCTTGCGCCGAACGAGCTGCTGCTGCTCATGAATAAGAGCGGCCCTAGCCGCCTCGGCTTCGCCGCCTTGCTGAAGTTCTTCCAGGCAGAGGGGCGGCTTCCGAGCGACAGAAGTGATTTGCCGGAGCAGGCGGTCGAGTATCTCGCCCAGCAAACGAAGGTTCCTGCGTCGGCGCTGGATGCCTACGACTGGAACGGACGGACGATCAAATACCATCGCGCCGACATCCGGGCGCTCTTCGGTTATCAGGAGGCGACGGTTGAAGGCACCGAAGGCGTTATGGCCTGGCTGGGCGAACATGTGCTGCCGCAGGAGCGTCACCCGGAACGAATCCTTGAAGCCGCACTCCAGCGTTTTCGCTCGCTCAAGCTCGAACCACCTACGCCGGAACGCCTGACGCGGATGATCCGTTCGGCTCTCCGGGCCTTTGAGGAGAATTTCGGTCAGTGCCTGTTTGCACAGCTCTCCCCGGAGACGAGGAGGCGGCTCGATGGGCTACTCTCGCCCGAGGCCACCGGAGTTCCGTTGCATACACTCCGAGCCGATCCCGGCAGCGCCAGCGTCAAGACTCTGGAAGAAGAACTGGATAAGCTGGCGCTGCTGAAGAGCCTTGAGCTTCCGCCGGGTCTATTCGACAGGCTCTCTCTTCGTATCGTCGAAGGTCTACGCCGCCGCGCCGTCGTCGAGGAGGTCCATGAGTTGCGACGGCATCCGGCACCGTGGAGGATGACCGTGGTCGCCGCGTTCTGTCATGTACTAACGGGCGAACTGACCGACACTCTCTCCGATCTACTGGTAGACATGGTGCATCGTGTCGCCCACCGCGCCGAGGTTCGGGTCGAGCGTGAGGTGATCGCCGACTTCAAGCGCGTCGCTGGCAAGGACGGCCTGCTCTTCCAGATCGCCGAGGCATCGCTAGAACATCCCGACAAGGCGGTTAAGGAGGTGGTCTATCCGGTCGCGAGCGAAGCCACCTGCTCCAGATCTCGCTCGTCTACGTCAACACGCTCATGATCCAGCAGGTTCTTGAGGAGGATGCCTGGAAACACCGCCTCAGTGCCTTCGATTTCAGAGCAATCACGCCGCTCCTCTACAGTCACGTCAACCCCTACGGCAGCTTCCGGCTCGATCTGAACTCCCGGCTACACATCGATCCACCCCGCTTCGGCCCACAATCCGCCGGAACCCAGCTCCTGCTCGCCTACGAGCAGATGACCTGATGACAGATTGCCCCTGGTGACAGCAATGACACGCGCCTCCATTCTGGACCGTGTTTCTCAGCTTTAGATCTGGGCTGTTCCACCATCTACAAACAACTCCACGCCGTTCACGAAACTGGAATCGTCTGAAGCCAGGAACAGCGCCACCGTCGCAATCTCCTCTGGACGGCCGATTTCGCCGCGGGGAACCTGAGACGCGAAGTATGTTTTTGCATCGGGACCAAGCGGGTCGAGAATTGGTGTGTCGATCGTGCCGGGACTCAGTACGTTGACACGAATCTTGCGCTCGTTGAGATCGACCAACCATGTCCGGGCAAACGAACGTACCGCAGCCTTGCTCGCCGCGTACACGCCGAAGGCAGGGATGCCTTTGATCGTCGCCATAGAGCCATTCATGATGATCGATCCGCCGTCGGAGAATAGCGGCAATGCCTTCTGCACCGTAAACAGCGTACCTCGTACGTTCAAGTCGAAGGTTTGGTCAAAGTGCTTTTCCGTTATCTCGCCAATCTTGCCCAATTCACCACGCCCAGCGCTGGCGAAAAGGATATCGATCCTACCCTTCTCTCGCTTGACCGTCTCGTAAAGACGATCCAGGTCGTCGAGATTGGCAGCATCGCCCTGCACCGCGGTAACGTCGCGTCCGATCAGCGCAACGGCCTCATCCAGCTTTTCCTGGCGCCGTCCTGTGATGAACACGTACGCGCCTTCTTCCACGAAGAGTTTCGCCGTGGCTAACGCCATGCCTGATGTTGCCCCTGTGATCACCGCTACCTTGCCGTCGAGCTTGCCCATTGAATCTCCTCTTGCTTTTTCATTGTTTGCGACCTGCTCATGGCAGAGCGACATAACCCATGGCTGAACAGATGTACACTCAGCTTGAAAGATTCATTAGTGCAGGAATAACGTACCATTAGGCCGTAGGGCATCTACTGCAGCTAAGTTAAGACCTCGCATGAGACCTTTTAGTCATCCCGCCATAGAAGACATCACCGTAGAGGCAGTGCTGCACGCACTGTCTGATCCGGTGCGCGTCGCCATTTATGCCGAGATCGTTGAGCAGGAGTGCGCGGCAAATTGCGCGGCGTTTCAGCAGGTTTTGGCTGAGCCTATCCCGAAATCCACGCTGTCTCAGCACATTCGCGTCCTGCGTGAAGCGGGACTGATTTGCAGTGAGCACCGCGGAGTCGAGGTGCTCAACACTTCGCGCTGCGCCGAAGTCGACGCCCGGTTTCCGGGTCTGCTCGGGTCCATCGTGAGTGCTTACGGACGGCAAACGGCCGACGTAAAGAGACATGCCAAACGGAAAAAGCAGCGTAACTCTGATCGTTGAACAGCGGGCCGGGTGGTCTATCGCCGTTCGTATGATGCGCCCGATTGTCTTACGCTCTTGAAAAGCAGCCCCGAATCGCTAAGGGTGGTTCTCAGCTTTCTCCTTGCTTTCTCAGGGCAAAGAGTTTCGGTCGAACGCCGCACGCGCCTCTTCAACTGCGTTCAAGTTTTGTTCGGCCCACATCCACACGCCACAAAAGGCAGCTCCCAGGCTGATGCCGAGTTCTGTCAGCTTGTACTCCACCTTGGGTGGAACGACCGGGTGCACAGTGCGTTTGATCAGGCCCACGCGCTCCATATGGCGCAGAGTTTGCGTAAGCATCTTATAGCTGATGCCAGGCACCAGTTCACTGAGCCTTGTAAAGCGCAGCTCACCCTTTTCGATCAGCACTTCAAGGATAAGCATCGTCCACTTGTCGGCGATGCGACCGATGAGTTCATTGACGAGTGCCTCCACCCGCGGATCTGCGATTTCGGGCGGATCGCACGCCTTATAGGGCCGGAGTGCCGCGATCTGCTCAGCGGTCAGTTCGTTACTTCTTTGCATAGAGAGATACTCTCTTTTGGGGCGTCTTGCACTCAAAAGTGCCCTCTTCCGAAAAGAGAGTGGCATGCTTATAGTGCCATACAGGGTAGCTCACGGACAGAGAAATCCCTGGAGGCTTATGAAACTGAGCGGAAGAACCATCCTCATCACGGGCGGCACGAGCGGTATCGGCCTTGAACTTGCAAAGCAGCTTTTGCAACGCGAGAACACAATCCTCATCACCGGCCGAGATCAGAATAAGCTCAATGCGGCAAAGCTGAAGTTGCCGGGTGTCCACACGTTCCGAAGCGACGCCAGCAAGCCTGAACAGGTCCAAGCGTTACGGCAGCAAATATTTGCTGCCTTCCCTGAGTGTGACACCCTCTTCAACAACGCAGGAATCATGCGTAATCTCGATCTAAACCAACCTCGTGCACTTACCGATGTGACACGAGAACTTGACATCGATCTGAGTGGACCTGTCCAGATGGTGCAGGAGTTCCTTCCGCACTTCAAGCTCCGTAAGGATGCTCTAATCGTGAATGTGTCTTCTGGATTGGCCTTCGTTCCATTTCCTCTTTCTCCGATCTACAGTGCCGCGAAGGCCGGTCTGCACGCTTACACCCGCTGCCTCCGCGTGCAGCTCAAAGGCTCTGGCGTGACCGTCGTTGAGCTAGCTCCTCCGGGGGTGGAGACGCCGTTGTTCCGGGCTGAGTTTGAGAAGGAGATGAAGGGGCAGAAGGGGATGGATGTATCCGTCCTGGCGAAGAAGGCCATTGCAGGCATTGAAGCCGGCGAGACCGAGATCCGGCCTGGTCTCAGCAATGTCCTTTACCTCTTGAGCCGTCTCGCGCCGAAGCTGCCGTTCAGCCAGATGGCGAAAATGGTCAAGACTGCGGGTTGAAGGCACCAAGGGAAGCGCGTTTACCGTACTCATAGAATGGATCGTGGGTGATCTCAGATCAGCGCGAGATCCGTCTTCGATACATACCAGGCCTGCACTCTAGGATTTTGGTGAAGGCGACGCTGAATGCACTTTCTGAACCGTATCCGACCGCACTTGCGATGGCAGCAAGGCTGGTATTGCCTGCCTGCAATAGCTCACATGCAATTTGCATGCGCCAGTTCATCAGGTAATCCATTGGGGGAATTCCGACTTTCTTTCTGAAGGTCAGAGCAAAGCCTGAGCGTGACATTCCTGCAAGTCGGGCGAGTTCATCGACCGACCAATCATGCTGGTAGTCGGATTGCATGGCTTCAATCACCCTGGACAGTCTTGGATCGGAGAGCGCCACTAACCAGCTCTCTCCGCGTGGAGCGGAAGCCAGGTAGACGCGCAACGTCTGAAGCAGCATGATTGGCGCGAGATGGGTGAGGATGAGGGAGCGGCCGACACCGTTGCCGCGTAGTTCCGCACTGTAGCGGTCGAGACTCCAGCGCAACACCGCCGCCTGATCGGAGCCGCCATCGATATGGATGACTGGCGGCAGATTTCGGAAAAGTACCGGAGGGAGATGGCCTTCAAAGCGGAAGATCGTTCCGAGGACGAAGACCTCGCCGCCTCCATTGCAGGTTGCGAGTCCACGCTTTGCATCGGTGAAGATCAGTTTGGCAGGAAAGCGTTCCTTCAAGGCGAGGTCAGACGCAAGCGTGAAAATTTTACCTCCCGTTAAGAGAAAGCAATCACCTGCTCGCAGACGAACCCGGTCGCTCTTTCCTTCGATGCTGAGCCAGCATTCGCCCTTCTGCATGACGTTCAGCGTGAAACCTTCGTAGGCGGGAAAGTCTATCGCCCAATCCTTTGCAGCATCCAGAGCGACGTTCACGGACGCCTGCAGCTTCATCTTGAGAAGAACAGAAGAAAGCGCGTCATCTGGACGTGAAACGATATCTTCAATCATGTTGGACGAAACAGCATAAAATGAGGATTTTCAAGCATTGATGCGGCAATCTCCTAAAGACATACTAGACTTATATGAGTAAAGCGCCCAGTCAGTTCTCTACCGTTCCTTTACAGATTGCCGTTCTCGGTCTAGGCGGTATCGGCAGTACCTTTGCCTTCCAGTTAGCCCGCACGGGGCGTCACGATGTCACCGTGATCGCACGGCCAGGGTCTGCGCGATTCAAACAACTGGATCAGGATCGAGGTATCGTCAACACGAAAAGCGAACATGCAGCAGTGCATGTTACCGACACATTGGATGAGTGTCTTCAGTACGACCTCGTTCTCGTCACCCTGCTTGCTCATCAGGTAGATGCCGTGCTTCCGGCGCTCCAGCGTAGCGCGGCAAAGCGCATTCAGTTCATGTTCAACAACTTTGAACCGGAGAGATTGCGTGATGCTGTCGGTGCTGAGCGCTGCTCGTTCGGCATGCCTTTTGTGCAGGCCTCCATCGATCCGGAAGGCAAGCTTAATGCAACGATCGGTGCATCCGGCCAGAAGTGCAAGATGAACGAACAGCACTGGGTCGACGTCTTCAACGCGGCTGGTCTACCTTCAATTCTTGAACCAGACATGCTGTTGTGGCTTCGCTGTCATGTTCCGTTGTGCATCGCATTTGAAAGCGTGTCGGTACTAGGTATACGCAGAGGAGGCGGGGCGTCCTGGAGCGAATCGATGATCCTTGCGCGTGGAGTCCAGGAAAGCTTCACCTTGATACAGCGGCTCGGGTTCCGGCTTTACCCGTCAGGAAAGGCGTTTCTGCACGCCAGCCCAGTATGGATTGTGGCGGGCATGTTGTGGTTTATGTCTCGCGTCCGCACCTTCCGCGAGCTGCTGGCTACAGGAATCGGAGAATGTCGCGCACTGGTAGACGTATTGGTGGCAACTGCAAGCCAACCAAATTCATCCATTGCCATCACGAAGATTCGGGCAATGAAGCCATAAACGCGACGGAATATGAACCGTGTACTTTCTGAAACGACCGTTTCAAGCGAGATAGGCCGAACTCTGTACAGTGAATCGTGGGGAGCATTATCGGACGTACAGTGCTCTTGCTCTTAGGTTGCTCGCATCTCGAATGGGTCCATGTCGAGTTTTAGAAGGGTATGAAGGAAGTCCCCATCAACATGGGCATGGTCCCCGAAAAGATTCTGCTGCACCTTCACGACTATCGGCAGGGCACTCTTTAGCATGGTGATGCCATCACAGGTAAGCTCCAGGCTTTTCGCACGGATGTCTGCATTGCTCCGCGTTCGTGAGATGATGCCCTTCTTCTCCAAAGCTTTCAACATCAACGATACCTGCATGGGATGCATGTCGCCTTGTTTTGCCACGTCCGACTGTGTAACCGGATCACCCGATTGACCCAACCATGCCGTAAGCGCCAACGTCATGAACTGAAGGTGGGTGAGGTCTAGCGGGACAAGGGCACGATCTACCTCGCGCATGTAACGGTGCACCAACCGCCACAACACAAAGCCGACCGCCTTTTCCGGAGCGCCGAGATCTGCTCGCTACCGGCGCAAACGAATGCCGAGCACTGGTAGACATTCTGGTGGCAAATGCAAAGCAGTCGAACCTGCTCTATATGATTCGGTACGAGCCTTCGGCAGAAAAGAGGGCCGAGTACCTCGCTTTGGCAGAAGCTGAGTTAGCGCAGCTCAATGCGATCGCTTCCAACACCCTCCGCTTTTACCGGAATCCCATCGGTGTCATGACGGAGGACGTAGCTGATGTGATCGAGTCTGTCTTGGTCCTCTTTCGTACTCGCATCTCCAATCAACAAGTCCGTGTGCAGACGGAGCATTCAGCCCGCATTGCAGTGCAAGCTCCTCAGGGAGAATTGCGCCAGGTTCTCGTAAACCTTATTGGGAATGCACTCGACGCGATGCCAAAGGGCGGTCGCCTAATCGTCAGAACCCGAGAGTTGGTCGGAAAAACGGGAGAAAAGTGCGTTCGTCTCACGGTCGCGGACACCGGCGTTGGCATGCCTCCCGAGGTATTGTCGCGGGTGTTCGAAGCCTTCTACACGACTAAGAAGACGACAGGAACGGGAATTGGACTCTGGCTCAGTCAGGAGATCGTCAAGAAGTGCGGTTCGAAAATACACGTTAAGAGCACTCTGGGACAGGGGACGGTGTTCAGTTTGTATCTCCCCGGATCGAACAAACCAACGAACAACTTGCCGGGGTCCTCTCAGAAAACGGACATTTGAAGCTTCTGAGCAAATTTTCTATACCACCCGATTGGATGAGAAGGCTGGACGTCGCTAGGCTGGCGGCGTAAGCAGCCCACATGGAGGAGAAGAACCATGAAATCATCCGTCGCAACGAAGAAGAGGCAGAACGTCAACCAACTGACCATCGGTATCGATCTCGGAGACCGTTGGGGTCATTACTGCATATTGGACGAACACGGTGAGGTTCTTGAAGAAGGCCGGGTTCCGATGACACGCAAGGCCCTGACTGCGCATTTCTCGGATGTGCCGGCGAGGATTGCGATGGAGGCAGGTGCCTATTCGGCCTGGATCAGCAAACACCTGAGCGCCATGGGACATGAAGTCATCGTGGCGAACGCACGCGAATTGCGGGCCATCTCCGGCAGCAACAACAAGAACGACCGCGCGGACGCAGAGAAGCTGGCCCGTTTCGCACGCGTGGATCCGAAGATCCTCCGTCCTATTCAGCACCGCTCGCTTGCCGCACAACAGCATCTCACCGTCATCCGCGCACGAGCCGCAGCGGTCCGCGCCAGTTCTCTGGTTGTCAACGCGGTGCGAGGTTTGGTCAAGCCCTTCGTCTGCCGCCTGACGCTATGTTCCACGGCGGCGTTTCCATCCCGCCATTACGACTCCTTGCCAGATGAGCTGCGCCCGCTCTGGAACCATTGTTGGCCACGATTACGGAATTGAGCGTACGGATCAAGGGCTATGACAAGCAGATCGTTGCCATGTCCGAGACTCTCTACCCCGATGGGAAGCGGCTTCAGTTTCGTGGCCCGGCAAAAGCGGATGGTCATCGACGGCGAAGACCATACCTTGACCTGCTCTTTTATCACCGGCGGCTCCGTCGCCTTGTGGCCGTGGAACTGAAGCTCGTGAAGTTCAAAGCCGCTTACAAGGGGCAGATGGAGTTATACCTCCGCTGGCTGGAAGAACATGACCCAAAACCCAAAAACTAATCCGCTTTGAGGTTGAGAGATTTTGCTTGTGATGGTTCTCTGGAAGGACGAGAGGAGAGCCGGTCTATGGGCAAGAAGGGACACAGCGAAGAGGAGATTCTGCGG